>Ga0247609_10000232_pt1 | contig 82568 bp, 62 predicted proteins | sample 172DNAGHGlowgp2_FD_193487 | JGI IMG/M metagenome (GOLD analysis project Ga0247609, IMG submission 193487) | Sheep rumen microbial communities from Palmerston North, Manawatu-Wanganui, New Zealand - 1728 DNA GHGlow gp2 | ecosystem: Host-associated > Mammals > Digestive system > Stomach > Rumen ...
CTGCACTAAGCATACATACATAGTAAGGCTTTTGCAGATACGACATTAACTGATCAATATAATAGGTTGCTGGCACAGATCCACGCAACACATATTGAGTAGGAATAATAACGTAATACCCTCTATATACACTGGCTATAGTCTTGTTTGAACTAAGTCTGGAAAGTTCATTTTGAAGAATCTGTTCTGAAGAGCACAAGTCAGCAGCCCTTACATCCTCAATAGAAAACGTAGGAAAACCATGAATAGCTCTATCTTCAATCCACTTTTGTAATGACATACTGAGTAATTTTGGTGCAAATATAATAAAAAAAATATTAGCTTTGTGCTGTTTTGCCTAAAATTACACTATTTTATAGATTTATATCTCCAAATTCGCATTTTTATCGAATTTGGAAGTAAAATACACGCATATAACTCTAAATATGAGATGTGATAGCCGTCCAAAAGAAAGAGAAGCCAATTATTCTGTTTGATAGCGCAACCATTTGGTTTAGTTTATACCCATATTAAATATCTATAACCTAAACTAAACCTTAATGCAAGAATGTGCAAAAATCTGCGTTAAAAAGTGTAAACGTGCAAAGAACTGGAAAATCGATTTTGCAGATGTTTGCATTTTCTTTTTTTGACGGCAGTCATATTTGCAGATTTTTGCCTATTTTGCGTCCCCCCACCGTCCCCTCGGAGTCACTTTAGTTATCCTAAAACGAAGGTATTAGCACTGATTATCAGCCACTTATATTTACAGATAGTAACTTCTGCGTGGGAAAGTAGATTCTGCGTCGGAAAGTAGATTCTGCGTGGGAAAGTAGATTCTAAGCGGAAAGTGTAACTATGCATACAAATCAAGCAAAATATGATTGAAATGCATTATCTTAATTGATGAATTATTCTAACCTGTCTTGCCCTCGGCTTTCCTGCAGAAGGTGCAGACCCACTTGCAAATCACGACAACCGCAAACCAATTGATGAAACCGTCACTACTTGTAAGTAATAACGAGTTCGATAGGTAATGGTTTGATTCGCAAGCAGGCCATCTGCAGTTTATTATTTACGGACATCAGATGATACAAATACCTTTTGACCACCTATAATATTGATACCGCGCTGAGGCTTTGAAAGTCGCATACCATCAAGCGAATAAATAGTCGGTGGTGTGACATCAGCATGTGGGCTTTGAATGCCATTGAATGTATCGTTCATCACAGCTTTCACTTCGTCAGCATTGAGGGCATAGTTGAAGATTCGAATATCATCTATATTAGCGGTCAACAGAGGGTCGGAATTAAATTGACTGCGACCGATATAGTTCATCGATGGACAAATATCACTCGGTTTAATGGTGATGCCAGTTGAAGACGCAACTTCTACTCCATCAACATAGATAATAGTTTTATCCTTGCCTATGGTTAAGCAGACATGTTTCCATTGGTTCATAGTCAGTTTTGTAGGAGCGGAAATCACTTGTTCATCACCACCATTCTTGATACCGAAAGTCAGAGCGGTGCCATTACTTGGTGTAAGGAACATATAATGATTCGTGTCATTACCAAAGTCGAAGAGTCGCTGCCATGCAGCTGTACTGCGCCACTTGACCCACATGGAAACTGTAAGATTATCAGAACATGCTACAGAGTAAGGTAATTGCACAAAACCACCCACAAGTGAGAGTGCTTTCTGGTCTGAGAGATGTCCTTCGGTATAGGAAGGAGTACCATAGCAAGCGGCGTCCATCAAGTTGTGTGTATCGTCGAAAAGGTTATCTTCCAATTGCCAACGTGCTATCATTGCGCGGTCATTAGTAGCCGATGCGGTCACGGGCTGTGATGCTGACGAGATATTCTGTGCATTATCTATTGCTTTCACTTTATAAGAATAGGTAACACCCGGTACGAGGTTGTGATCTACGAAATAAGTAGCAGTAATCTGTCGCGCAATGGTGTTCCATTCATTCTTACCCTCTTCTGTGCGCAACACGATATATCCCTGCAGGTCGGCATTGGTGACTGCGTCCCACGAAAGTCGTATCGATGCAGACTGTGATTCAGCAATGAGATTTGTAGGTGTACGTGGTGCATTAGTTTCGTAAACTACATCGATAGGTAATATGCGCCACTGGAGTCGATCGTAAGCTACAGTGCCTTTATTAGTCATCACTTTCTGCTGAATGGTCGAAGTGGCTCCACCAGCAGTAGGTGCCATGTAGAGTGAACTCTCACGATTACGTATGAAGTAATAGCCATCACCAACATACTCGAAGTACCATTGTTCGTTGGAAGAAGGCAGTTCCTGAGACCATGCAATGATAGCGCCACCTGCAGATGTCGAGTAGTCTCTTACGTTGGGGCGTACCTTTTCATCAGTCACTGACTCGATGTCGTAGAAGCTGAGGTCACCACCCGTCCGATTGGTCGTCGGCTTGATGTTCCACTGCTGGTTTTTGTTGGAGGCCGAGAACTCGCCCAGCGACATCTGACTGCCCACTGAAGGACAGGTAAGCACATTGCCTGTACCCTTGTTAACAAGTTTATACACTCCAGCCTTGATAGGCGATGGTGCGACATCCTCTCCCCAGGTGACATCGATGACTCGTTCGGCATTGGTCTGTCCAACCTGATAGCCAGTGCCGCCAGGCAACGTAGTGCGATACTCACGCAGAGGACCATAGCCATCATAATACACCTCACGGTCGGTAGATACAAGCTGATAGGTGGTTGTATAGGCCTGACGTTCCGAGGATCCCACAAAAGCCTTTACACGTCCGTCATCATGACGATAGACCGAGGCTGCTGTCCAGTTATTACGATGTTCACCATAAGAGAGTCGCTCACCATGTTTGCTAAACTGGCAGAACTCGCCACGAGCCCTACTGTCAAAGCCCCACCAGATACCGACTGTCATACCATACTCCAGTCCTATCATTGCTTCTGCCACATTATGCATCTCATCATTGTAGCCCACCTTACCGGCATTAGCTAGGTTTTGGTAAAAGGAAGCATAGCTGGCAAACGATCCAGCCAACTGATGGGTGTTACCCCAGTCGTAATAGTCTTTTCCTGTCTGGAACCAGTTCCAAGCTTTATCATCATTTAGCGTATTACCACCCACTATAGCAACATCCTTCATCACATCTGCATATTGCTCTTTCAGAATGCGTGCTACATCACGGTGGCGCTCAGGCGAGGCACCTTCTTCAACGGTCCAGTAGTCGGGCTCGTTAAATGGTGAAACGCCCACAATGGGATGTTTTGTCATCTTCTGCATCCACTCGACATGGGCATTGATGTTGGCAGCCCAATGGTCCACATTAGCCACTTTGTTGACCACGTAGTAATCTACCGATCCAGGTTCTTGGTCTGCAGTAAACACTAGAGGTAGTGTGTCATTGACAGCATTGAAAATAGTTGCCCGTTGGTTAAGAACGTTGATGACCGATTGTGTCAACTGTGAGTCATTGATCAGCGCAGCAGTAGTACGGAATGCAGTACGTCCGATGCCGATATTCTCTTTTCCCATATGGTTGATACCCTTCTTCAGGTTCTGCTCATTAATCCAAGCCTGATCGAGTCCCCAAGTAGGATTAAAACGTTTTCCCTCTGCATTAACCGAAAACGACAGCGACACATCAGCTTTGGGTTGCGGATTCAGAAACATACTCGATGAACTACGTACGTCCTGTGCTGAAACCAACATTGATGTGGTTAGCGAAACAACAGACAAAAATAAAACTTTCTTGTTCATGTGTTGAGATATTAACGGACCACCACCTTTTGAGCGGTACCATTTTCTACTTTAATAATAACTCCTTTCTGCATAGGTTCTCCTTCTATGGCACGACCATTGATGTCATAATAACCCGCAGGCAGAGAGGTATTCGTTATCGATGAGATGCCAAGTGCATCGTTGGCAGATTTTTCATCTTCAGTGACACCAACTACAGGCATCGTCTCACCTTGCCAATTGTCTATAACATCAATATGCTTGCTGCCAGTGCCGTTAAATGGTCGTATGAGGGCTGTATAACTAGTCATCATTGGAGGATTGGTGCTATCGGTAATCTTCACCCATTCACCATTTTGCAGGAAGTAGAAGCCTTGTGGAGCACTCGTCGATATCACAAAGAATCCACGCATATTACCAGTTCCTTCTGAAGGTCTGGTCACTGATTCGCCATACTCATAAAAGCATGCATTCGTCAATGATGACTTGAAGATGAAAGGCACGCCTGCACCCACCTCTTCTTTTTCCTCCAGACAGAACTGCGTATAATCGGGGGTGATACCGGCTATCTCATAGAACTTCATCCCAGCAGAAGGTCTTGCAGCATAGGGAAGACAGATGACATTCCACTCATTGGGCACCACCTGACGTGTATAGAGGGGATGATAGTTAAGTACGAAATCTGTTGCACACCACCAGCCCTCACGATTATCACCGGCATTAGAACTACCATATCTATGCCACAAGCCATCCACAGCACCTGACTTAGTACCCTTAAAGCCAATGGTCACCGAACCTCCCTCGTCAACAAAGATTGGCTGAGTGGTCAGTGACTCCCAAATATTCTCCACAGGGAGATCGAAATAGTCGTAAGACAGAGTCGGTGTAGTCACCGTCTCGTCACCATAGGTGAGATAGCCATGCTGATCAGTCGTACAATAATGCTCTGTTGTTGCCTTACACAACATCGTATAATACCCCTTGGGCAGACCTGTGATAGTTTGACGAATCTCCATTGAAGCATTAGGATTATCAGCAGCCGTTAATGACCACCATGCGTTCCAACAACTAACGCCGTCAATAGTATTCAATCGCTGGTCACCTGCCGTATAGGTTCCCACTTTAGTCTCCCAACCTGTTGCCGTAGTGAACGTAGGACTCTTTGGTTGGATGGGGCTCTTTGTAAATGGAAGATACTGACTGAAAAGCAACTGGAGCTGTTCTAAAAGTTCTATCACTACATTGGCGTTGCTGCTCTTTTCAGCATCATCAATGAGAGCTCTTAACTCGTCATATTTATAACATTTAAGAGAACTGACGCCATCAAGCATCTGAGAATAGACAGCCAGCTGTTGCATGCCCTTAGTAGCTTTCGTAAACTGTTTGACAGCATTATCAATGATCATCAATGCCTGACTGTCAGTGCCATTGATGCCGTTTACTATATCTTTCAACTCAGTGCTAAGTGAAGGATAAGCGGTATAGTAGTCTGCCAATGCCCGAGCTTCAGCTTTAGCCAGTTCTACACCATTGGCAATTGCCTCTTCACGACTCTCGAACAACTGTCGGAGCTCCACCCTGTCTATCTGTGATTTCGACAACAAGTTACGGAAGGACATCAGCGCCTTGGTGTAACCCTGTGAATTAAATGAAGCGCCCACGCGTATCCAAGTAGTAGACGATTTCATCAATGTTATAACACGACTCTCGGCTGTTCCGTCGGTAGAGAGACAGAAGCGGGGATTAGAGTTCGCATTACATACTGCCGTGCGGAAGTAATAGTCTGTGTTGGCCTGAATGTCAACAACTTGTTTGGCAGAATACTCTGAACTGCCATCTCCATTATTATAGCTCTGAAGATAAGCGCCGTCGGCCACTCCCCCCATGGGTAATATCTCGAAGTAAGGAGCAGCAATGCTATTTCCTTTACCATTAGTCCAACCAGTGAAGCCGAGATTAAAGTCACCATTGGTCACCATATTTCCACCGACATACATTACCTTTCCGTTCATGTCAATCTGATCACCTGGCTCTAAGTCGTCCGATGAGTAGAAGTCTTTTCCGCTGAGGTCTATTAAATGGAGGCGATAGTTGCCGTTGATATCCTCCATAATATCATAGGTGTAGTCCGCCGCTTCTTCGTTCTGCTCTATGACCTTGAAGGTAATCCACTTACCTGTTTCATCCTTCTTTTGAATCTCCATTAGCTGGTTGAACTCACCGTTTGCGTCGTGCCATTTCAATCTCAGCACACCGTCAATGATCTCAGCAGAGTAATTTGATGGTCCATATTGCTTCGGTGTAGTAGGTACGAAGTCATATTTTCCATTATAACCTAGTCCTGAGTTGATAGTGGCATAATATTGTCCTGCTACTGTCAGCTCATTGGCTTGTTTCTGACTGTTGTACTTAACAAGTCGCGACGGGTCACGTTCGCCATTCCAATAATAGTATCGTTCGATGCAGTCATTGGCATTCAATACCGGACATATACGTTTCAGGGCATCAGCATTCTGCTGTTCTGTAACGCCACTGGCAAAGGCGCCATTACTATTCCATGATGCGCCCCACACCCATTCCGAGATCCACACTGGACGACCGGTTGAGTTCGTCCAGTTCTTAATGGTGTTAAAGTTGCCTTCAGGCCAATAGCAATGCAAGTCGATGATATCGCATCTCCAACCGCGTGCATCGATAGAGTCGATAAACCGTTTGATATAGCCTGTACCGTTAGTATAGTCACTACCATCCCATGATGATGGCGAACAGAGACGCATACCGGTACGCATCAGTTCCTCCCAATTAGCAAGCACTTGATCTACGCTTTCTGTTTTCTCCTTGGGATCATCCGCTGGGTTCATCGGTTCGTTGTTGGTCTTCATGTGGGGAGAAGACGTACATCCACCCAGTGCTGATGGCGAGGGGTAATTTTCGTATATGTGATGTGGTACGTTCTCTACATCAGGTCCCATACTGCCGGCTGTTCCCCAAGTATAAGTACTGGTCACGTTCAGTTTCGAACAAGCATCAGTGTCACCTCCTGCAGCAGCCAACTGCTGTTTGCCTGTATCATACCATTTGAATACGCGATAAGAAGATATTTTCTGATCCATGACAGCTGGCAGAGTAGCAATCTCCAAGTCGCTATTGGCGGCTATAAAGCAACGGCTGTAGCCTCGACCTCCTGAGCGTAGTGAGAATGTTACCATATAACCACGTTTCAACTTAAACGAACGTACCTTATTATTAAGTTGTTCAGCGTTCATTGTGTTCATGAAACCACCTGTATTACCCAAACCGAAATTGTTGCACGACTCACCATTGAAGTTCTGTTCCGAATAGACAGTAAGTGGTTTTATCGTACTGGCATACGGCAAGATGATAGTACCGCGATTGTAAAGTTTCACTTGACAGTTATTGTTATTGACAGCCTTAGCACCGTTTATCTTCACGTGAGCAGCCAGCAATGGAATAGCCTTTGACGGCTTTACGTTTGCAAGGATGAGAACGGCATGTTCTGTATTGGCGATATCTACCACTCCCTCTTCTCCAAATGGAGTTGCTGATGAAATAATATAGTCAACATCGTTTGAAATGGTAATAGCTGTCGTTACCTGAACCACAGTGCTCTTGACATTGACAGCCATAGCCTGAGCGATAGAAACAGTCAATAACAGTCCTATTGTCAGCATCAATACTGAGAATCTTTTCATATTTGTTGTTTTTAGTTTTAGTTATTCGATAAACGATGCAAAGTTAAGAATTTATTTTGAAACAACCATCAATCCATAATAGTTTTTACGCAAAAATATGAAAAAAACAAATCTTTGTTGTGCATATAAATTGCATATACGCAACAGTATGTTTTTATCAATGTTGTTTTTGTGTCAATTTATAAAAATTCTTACGTAAAAATTTGCAGATTAAAAGAATTATCATTACTTTTGCCGACATAAACACAAAAGTTGAACAGATGATTCAATCAGTATCATATATATGGTGGTGGCAATTCTCAAGATTCAAAAGGTCGTGAGCAGTCCATCGTTTGTATGAATATATACATAGGCTCGTCTTCACGGCGGGCCTATTTTTATATCAAAATGGTAAAAAGATAATTAATTAATCAACACAAAAGAAATATGAGTTATTTAGTTGACAAAGACGGATTCTATGGCGAGTTTGGTGGAGCATACGTTCCAGAGATTCTTTACGCCACTGTTGAAGCACTCCGTGAGCAATATCTGCCAATACTCGAATCCCAGTCGTTTCAAGAAGAATACATGTCGCTGCTCCGCGACTATGTAGGTCGTCCCTCCCCACTCTACCTGGCTCGAAGGATGAGTGAACGGTATGGTTGTCAGTTGTATCTGAAGCGCGAGGATCTGAACCACACCGGAGCACACAAGATTAACAACACCATTGGACAGATACTTCTTGCGAAAAAGTTAGGTAAGAAGCGTATCATTGCTGAGACAGGTGCCGGTCAACATGGTGTGGCCACAGCTACCGTCTGTGCCCTGATGGATATGCCCTGTGTGGTGTATCAGGGAGCGCTCGATGTGGAGCGACAACATGTAAACGTAGAGCGCATGAAGATGCTGGGTGCTGAGGTGCGTCCTGTGAAGACGGGAAACTGGACATTAAAAGATGCCACGAATGAGGCTATTCGTGACTGGTGCTGTCATCCTAGTGACACCTTTTATATTATAGGGTCCACCGTAGGCCCTCATCCCTACCCCGATATGGTAGCACGTTTGCAAAGCATCATCTCTAAAGAGATCAAATCACAGCTACAAGAGAAAATCGGTCGTGACTATCCCGACTATCTCATGGCCTGTGTGGGTGGTGGTAGTAATGCCGCTGGCACCATTTATCACTATATCGACGATGAGCGAGTCAAGATTGTCTTGGCAGAGGCTGGTGGGCAGGGAGCTGACACTGGTCATACGGCAGCCACTATTCATGCCGGTCGCATAGGTATTCTTCACGGTTCCAAAACTCTTGTAATGCAAACCCCTGACGGTCAGATTATCGAGGCAGAAAGCATCTCGGCTGGACTCGACTATCCCGGCATTGGTCCCATGCATGCCAATCTTGCCACACAGCACAGGGCTACCGTCTACAGCATCAACGATGATGAAGCGGTACGGGCGGCATTTGAGTTGACCCGTTTAGAGGGTATCATCCCTGCTTTAGAGAGCGCCCATGCACTGGCAGCCCTTCAGAAAATGTCATTCAAGACTGACGACATAGTAGTGCTTACAGTGAGCGGACGTGGTGACAAGGATATCGAGACATACCTTGGAAGAAAAGATTTCATTGACAACAAATAAACGAATGATGATGATTAACAATAACAATACACAAGGTTGGTCTTTTAAAACCGTTACAAAGACGATTCTTGCCGACCTCTATACCCCCGTTGGGGTTTATATGCGTCTGCGCGACATTTATCCACAGAGTGCTCTCATGGAGAGTAGTGACTATCATGATCAGAACAACTCACACTCATACATTGGAATCAACCCGATGGCACAGGTGGCTATTGGTCACGGAAAGGCAACAGTTACCCTGCCTGACGGTACCATAGAGCAGCATGATATCGATACCCACTATGGTTGCGCTGAAGCGATTCACGAACTCATCGACCATATTCATATTACTGGCGAGCATGCTGACGTTTGCGGACTCTATGGCTATACCTCGTTCAATGCCGTTTGCTATTTCGAAAACATTGCTATCAAGGATGAGACACAGGCACGCAATGATGCGCCCGATATGCTCTACATCCTTTTCCGTGATATTATTGTGTTCGACCATTATAATAATCTGATGACGATTGTCAGTCTGTCGGAAAGTGGAGATGACACAGAGACCGAGAGGCTACTTAAACTAATGAACAAAGGCAATGTCCAACCCTATGGCTTCCATCCCGTGGGCAATGCAGTCTCTACGCTCACTGACGAGGAACACAAGGCAAACATCCGCAGGGGTATCAGTCATTGTATGCGAGGCGACGTCTTCCAAATAGTTCTTTCACGACGTTTTGTGCAGAAATACGAGGGTGACGACTTCAAGTTATACCGTGCGCTGCGAAGCATAAACCCTTCGCCCTACCTTTTCTATTTTGATTTTGGCGGTTTCCGCATTTTTGGCAGCAGTCCTGAGACTCATTGTAGGATAGTACACAGTGAGGGTGACGCCAAAGGAAGCCATTATCGTGCATATATTGACCCGATAGCCGGCACCACCAAACGTACTGGTGATGCCAAGGCTGACAGAGAGGGTGCTGAGTATCTGCGGAATGACCCGAAGGAGAATGCGGAGCATGTGATGTTAGTAGACTTGGCACGCAATGACCTCAGCCGCAACTGTCACAACGTAAAAGTTGACTTTTATAAAGACCTGCAGTATTATTCCCACGTCATCCATCTTGTATCAAGAGTGAGTGGTGACTTGGATGCAGGTGCCGACCCTATTAAAGCATTTATTGACACCTTCCCCGCAGGCACGCTCTCAGGTGCCCCCAAGGTACGTGCAATGCAACTCATCAGCCAGTATGAGCCCCATAATCGTGGTGCCTATGGCGGATGCATCGGCTTTATCGGTCTTGATGGCAGTCTCAATCAGGCCATCACCATTCGCACCTTTGTTTCCCGCAATGGTGAGTTGTGGTTTCAGGCTGGCGGTGGCATCGTGGCTAAGAGCAACGAAGACTATGAGCTTCAAGAAGTGAACAACAAACTGGGAGCACTCAGGCGAGCCATTCAGATGGCTGAGAAGATGTAAAACCATGAAAAAGAAAACTGTATGAAAATCGTAATTATAGACAACTATGACTCATTTACTTACAATCTGAGTCATTTGGTGAAAGAGTTGGGTGCTGAGGTAACTGTGATACGCAACGATCAGTTTGAACTGAGCGAACTGGCACCTTATGAAAAAATTATTCTATCGCCAGGTCCGGGCATTCCAAAGGAAGCAGGCCGTTTACTCGAAGTGATTGGCACATACGCTCCCAGCAAACCTATCCTTGGCGTCTGCTTAGGGCATCAAGCCATCTGTGAGGCATTTGGAGGACAGCTGGAGAACCTTACCGACGTTTTTCATGGTGTCAGCACGAAGTGTATTCTAAAGGGCAATGACTATCTCTTCGATGGCCTGCCTGAAGAAATTAGTATCGGACGCTATCACTCTTGGGTGGCATCTCACGAGCAGTTCCCGTCGTGTCTTGAAATTACAGGAGTAAGCGAAGAGGGACAGATTATGGCGCTGCGCCATCTCGACTACGACGTACACGGTATTCAATTCCATCCCGAGAGCGTACTCACACCTGATGGCAGACAGATTATTCAGAATTTCTTATACAGCAAACCAACCAAATAACAACAAACAACACATGGCACAGTCAATGAAAGAAATCCTCGGAAAGATGCTCAATCACGAGGAACTGACACGAGAAGAGATGCGTGATGTCCTTGTTGGCATCACCAAGAGTGAATATCCCACCGAACAGATTACAGCCCTGCTTACTGCTTTACAGATGCGCAGCGTGACGGTCGATGAGTTGCTTGGATTCCGCGATGGCATCTTAGAGACTGGTGTTCCCGTACCGTTGGAGTGTGACCGTTATGTCGACGTGGTGGGTACCGGTGGCGACAGAAAGAATACGTTCAATATCTCCACTACCAGTTGCTTTGTTATTGCAGGTGCTGGTTATAAGGTAGCCAAGCACGGCAACTACTCAGCCACTTCTGTCAGTGGAGCCTCGAATGTGATGGCCAATCATGGTGTACACTTTACCGATGATGTAGACCGGTTGAATCAATGTCTCAACGAAGTAGGTATCGTCTATCTGCATGCACAACTCTTTGCTCGCGCTATGAAGTTTGTGGGACCTATACGCAAGGCATTGCCCTTCCCCACCATTTTCAATCTGTTGGGACCGTTGGTTAACCCATCGAAGCCTCAATGCCAACTATTGGGTGTGGCCAATCTCGACCAGATGCGTCTTTATTCCAATGTGTATCAGAAAATAGGCATTGACTATGGTATCGTCAACAGCATCGACGGTTATGATGAGATCTCGCTCACAGGTCCCTTCAAGGTAACCACCAACGACTACGAACGTGTCTTCTCGCCTGCCGACTTAGGTTTTGAAAAGGCAAAGCCCGAAGAACTGGTGGGTGGAGCATCCGAGGAGGAGGCTAAAGCCATCTTTGATGCTGTTTTGGAGAATCGGGCTCTTCCCGCCCAGAAGAACATAGTACTGGCAAATGCCGGCTTTGCTATTCAAGTATTGGAGAAGGGGAAGAAGAGTATCGAGGAGTGTATCGAGATAGCACGTGAGTCGATTGATAGCGGACGTGCTTTTGACACGTTCAGACGTTTCGTGGAATTTAACCGTTGATGGCTTATGTCCGATATTTTAGAACAGATTATCGCCTACAAACGCGAGGAACTGTTGCAGATGAAGCAACACAAGTGTTCCATGCGTGAAGCTCTGCTACATTCTTCCACAGGTATCATTGCCGAGTTCAAGCGCCGTTCACCCTCAAAGGGTTGGATCAAACGTGACGGTCTGGCATCCGAGATACCATTGAGCTATCAGGAGAACGGTGCCGCAGCCTTGAGTATTTTAACAGATAAACAATATTTTGGCGGGCACGACCGTTTTATAGTTGAAGCGCGAAACGCAGGAGTCACGTTGCCCGTACTCTACAAAAACTTCATCATCGATGAGTTTCAACTCTACGAAGCCTGCCTCTGCGGAGCCTCTGCCGTACTGCTCATAGCAGCCTGCCTGTCGAAAGACAACTGTCGCCGATTGCTGCTGAAAGCCCATGATTTAGGCCTTGAAGTACTTCTTGAGATGCATAGTGAGAAAGAATTGGAATACGCTGATTTAGAACCCGATATGTGTGGCATTAACAATCGCCATTTGGGAACTTTCGTCACGGATGTGGAGACCTCTTTCCAACTTGCTGAGCAATTGCCAAAGGACGCTATAAAGGTCAGCGAGAGCGGCATCAGCGAGCCACAGACCATCAGGGAATTACGTTCAGCAGGTTTTCAGGGCTTCCTCATCGGAGAGACGTTCATGCGTGAGCCTTCGCCTGGTATAGCATTAAAACATTTTATAGAACAGATATGATAGTCAAAGTATGCGGTTTGCGTGATGACGAGAACATCCAAGAAGTTGTGGAATTAGGAGTCGATTGGATAGGTTTTATTTTCTATCCAAAGTCGCCTCGTATGGTGTCGATGATTCCCACTCATGCAGGTATCATTCCCGATAAGGGTGACCTTACTACGACATCAAAGACAATGGTGAAACGTGTAGGCGTCTTTGTTGACGACATGCCCCAAAATATCATCACACGGGCCGTAAACTACCAGCTCGACATTCTTCAGCTGCATGGCAACGAGAGTGCGACGCTTATTCGAAACTTGCGCAACACCATCGACCCCGACTTACGTCAAGGCATCAAGGTGATGAAGGCTATCAGTCTGCCCACCGAGACAACGGATGCATTTGATATCGAAGCAGCCACCCGGCCCTATCTTGACTGTGTGGACTACTTCCTCTTCGACACCGCCTCCTCGACAGTGGGGGGTAGTGGCAGGAAGTACAACTGGCAACTGCTGGAGGCCTACAACGGCAATGTACCTTTCCTTCTTAGCGGCGGCATCGGACCCGATGATGTGGCTGCGCTAAAGGCATTTCACCATCCTCAGTTTTTGGGTATCGATCTCAACTCCCGTTTCGAGAGCGAGCCCGGTGTGAAAGACATTCATAAACTTAAAGCATTTTTAGACCAACTATGAACAAGATAAACAGACTTTTCACTGACAACACCCACCGTAAACTTCTCTCACTGTATTTCTGTGCAGGAGCGCCCACGTTAGAGGGAACAGGCGATGTCATCCTGACCATGCAGCGTCGAGGCATCGACATGATAGAGGTGGGCATACCCTTTAGCGATCCTATGGCCGACGGTCCTGTCATTCAAGATGCAGCCACCAGAGCTCTTCGCAATGGTATGACGCTAAAGACCCTTTTCAACCAATTATCTGATATTAAGGATGAGGTTCGCATCCCATTGGTTCTCATGGGCTATCTCAATCCCATCATGCAATTTGGACTCGATGCCTTCTTCCAGTCTTGTGTGTCAAGTGGAGTGAGTGGCGTCATTATCCCCGACCTGCCGTTCAAAGACTACCTGTCGAGTGTGAAGCCCTTAGCCGATCGCTATGATGTGCGTGTCATCATGCTCATCACGCCCGAGACGTCAGAAGAGCGCATTCGTTTTATTGACGACCATACCGATGGTTTCATCTATATGGTTTCATCGGCAGCCACCACTGGTGCCCAACAATCCTTCGACGAGCAGAAGCAGGCTTACTTCCGGCGTATCGACGAGATGCACTTGCGCAATCCACGTATGATAGGCTTTGGCATCAGTAATCGTCAGACGTTGGAATCTGCCAATGATTATTCTGCCGGTGCCATCATCGGTTCCAAGTTTGTTGCGCTACTCAATGAGGAGGGGAATGCCGACCGTGCTCTCGACCGTCTTTTCGAAGCATTGGGATAACATCTACATCTGTTCCATTTCCAAAAAACACAACATTCATTTGGCAATTTGAATTATTCTTCGTACCTTTGCGCCAAACTAAAACTTAAAACAACTCAAAGTATGAAAAAATGGATCGTTATCTTGCTTTGCGCTCTTCTTGTGCCTATAGTAACCTCAGCCAAGGAATGGGATGAGCAACAGTACAAACAGATTGAGCAAAGCATTCGTGTGCCTCAATTTCCTGATGCCACATTCGTAATTACCAAGTATGGTGCGAAGCCTACAGCTACGGCCGAGAAGAACCAGAAGGCTATCCAGAAGGCCATCGACAAGTGTGCCAAGAAAGGTGGTGGTCGCGTGGTGGTGCCTGCCGGTCAGCAGTTTCTGACTGGAGCCATCGAGCTGAAGAGCCACGTGAACCTTGTGGTGGAAGAGGGAGCAACGCTGCTCTTTGCTTTCCAACCTGAGCTCTACCCCATCGTACCTACTCGCTGGGAGGGACTGGATTGCTGGAACCTGTCGCCCTGTATCTTTGCTTACAAGGCTACCGATGTGGCCATCACGGGTAAGGGTACCATCGACGGCAACGGCTCGAACGACACTTGGTGGCCCTGGTGCGGAAAGGATACCTACGGCTGGCGCGAGGGTGTCATCACACAGAAGACGGCCGGACGTCCGCGCCTGCTGAAGGCTGCTGAGGATGGTGTACCTATGGACGAGCGTCGCTTCGAGATGAAAGACGGACTGCGCCCGCAGCTCATCTGTCTGAACCAGTGCGAAGGTATCCTCATCGAGAATGTCACTCTGCTGCGCTCACCATTCTGGGTGATTCATCCCTTGCTGTCAAACGATGTCACGGTACGTGGTGTGAAGATTATCAACGATGGACCTAACGGCGACGGCTGCGACCCGGAGTCATGCAACCGTGTGATGATTGAGAACTGTTTCTTCAACACTGGCGACGACTGCATCGCCATCAAGAGTGGACGCAATAACGACGGTCGTCTGTGGAACATTCCTTCACAGAATATCATCATACGCAACTGCGAGATGAAGAATGGCCACGGTGGTGTGGTCATCGGTTCTGAGATTTCTGGAGGCTGCCGCAACGTCTATGCTCACGATAACGTGATGGACTCACCCGAACTGGAGCGTGTCATCCGTATCAAGACCAACCCCTGTCGTGGCGGTGTGATTGAGAACATCAACGCGCGTAATATTAAGGTGGGCGTCTGCAAGGAGTCGGTGCTGAAGATCAACCTCGACTACGAGCCCAACGAGTTGTGCTGTCGCGGTTATCTGCCTACGGTGCGCAACGTGAACATCGAGAACATCACCTGTGAGCGCTCGCAGTATGGTGTGCAGATTATTGCCTTCGACACCATTTGCAACGTCTACGACATCAACGTGAAGAACTGTCGCTTCAACGGCGTGAAGAGTGGCAACAGTATCAAGGGACAGACCCGTGACGTACACTTCGACGGACTCTATATCAACGGTAGTCTCTCACTCTTGGAAAAACCCTATAAGAACTACTCCCAGTGGATGACCTATTCAGAGATGAAGCGCACACCACAGTCGTATATGCTCGACTTCTCCACCCGTCCCAAATGGAGCTACGTGATGGGCATCGAACTGGAATCGATGCTCGACACTTATCTGAGGTATGGCGGGGAGGACATCCGGCAATACTGTCAGGAATACACCGACACGATGATCAACCAGAAAGGTGAGATTCGAGGATACCAGTTAAAAGACTATAATCTTGATAACATACGTACGGGCCATTTTGTGGCCCGTATGTATCAATTATGGCCCGAGGCGAAAAATCTCATCGCCATGCAGACCATGATGAAACAACTGCAAGACCAACCGCGAACGAAGGCAGACCAGGTTTATTGGCACAAGGCTATCTATGCTTATCAAGTGTGGCTCGACGGCATCTTCATGGGACTGCCCTATCGCTGTCTCACCGCACCCATCACGGAAATGAAGGGAAAAGGCAGGAACATACGTCCCGATGATGCCAAGATCAAGGCTATCTACGACGATGCCGTCAACCAACTGAAGGTGACTTACGAACGTACACTCGACCCCAAGACAGGCTTGAACCGACATGCTTACGACGAGACACGCAACACATTCTGGGCTGACAAGGAGACCGGACTCAGTCAGCACTGTTGGGGTCGCGCTCAGGGATGGTACACCATGGCACTCATCGAGGTGCTCGATGCTCTGCCCGAGAACTATAGCCGTCGCGGAGAGGTCATCGACTTGCTGAAGAAAGACTTCGACGCCATCCTGAAATGGCAGGACAAGAAGAGCGGCGTCTGGTACCAGGTGATGGATTCACCCGAACGCAAGGGCAACTACTTGGAGTCCACCTGTTCGGCAATGTTCACCTACGCCCTACTGAAGGCTTACCGTAAGGGCTATGTGGGCGTGAAGTATCGTGATGCAGGCATCAAGGCTTATCGCGGCATGCTTAACAACTTCATCCGTGTCAATGAGGATAAGACAATCTCGCTGACCAACTGTTGCAGCGTGGCAGGGCTCGGTCCTGCTGCTACTGCCGAGGTGATTGCTGCCATGAAGCATGTGAACCCCAAGGGCAGCGTGAAAGAGAACAAGCGTCGTGACGGGTCGTACAACTACTACCTCTCAGAGAACATACGCGACAACGACGCCAAGGGCATTGGCCCGTTCATCTGGGCTTCGCTCGAGATGGAGCAGTTGGGCTTCGATACAGAGAACATCGACCAACCCATTGACCGCAAGGCAGTGGTGAGTCGCAACAATCCCATCATCCGTGAGGCCAATCCACTGGCATCACTCTCAGTGGGCAACGGACACTTCGCTACGACAGTCGACGTCACCGGACTGCAGAGTTACCCTTTTGATTATGAGGCAGGTGTGCCTCTGACAGCCATGTCCGACTGGGGATGGCATAAGTTCGAAAACACCAATCACCTGGTGCAAGCCGAGACGGAGCGCACCATGGATCTGGGTCATGGCCACAAGGAGGTGTATGCCGTGGAGTACAAGACTGTTCAGGGTAATGTGACCGAGCGTAATGTGGAGGCCACGAAATACTTCCGTGTGAACCCCCACCGTCTGAACCTTGGCGTCATCGGACTTCACATGACCGATAAGGCGGGGAATGTCCTACCCCTGAAGGCGCTCACAGACATCTACCAGGAACAGAAGTTGTTCAACGGCACCATCGAGTCAAAGTTCAAGGCCGACGGTGAGCCGGTGGAGGTGATGACAGCCTGTCTACAGGACCGAGCTGCCATGCTCTACCGTATTAAGACCAATCTGCTGAAAGACCAACGGGCAAAGGTGAGCATCCGTTTCTCATACCCCTCTGGCAAACACTCCGACGATGGCAACGACTGGACAAAGCCCGAGGCACACAGTTCACAGATTATCGCACAGGATGCCCACAATGCACTTATCGAGCGCCGTCTCGACGACACCCGCTACTACCTCTTGCTGAAGTGGCAGGAGGATGCTACTATCGACCTTTGCGACCGTCATCATTTTGAGATTTCCACCGTAGGCGACGTACTTGCCCTCGAAGCAGAATATATCGACGGCGACGAGCAGACCGCACGCAAGAAGTTCCAGGGCGAGACGCTCGTCTTCGACCAGGAGTTGCGCCGTGTGTTCAAGGCTGTCAACACCTGGTGGCGTGAAGGAGCCATCGTAGACTTCAGCCAATGCACGGACCCGCGTGCCAAGGAACTGGAACGTCGCGTGGTACTCTCACAGTATCTCACCCATATCAACTGCGACGGCAACATGCCCCCACAGGAGACTGGACTCACTTATAACTCATGGTTCGGACGTCCTCATCTGGAGATGACCTGGTGGCATCTGGTAGACTTTGCCCTCTGGAACCGTCCAGAGACAATCACACGCATGTTGGGCTGGTACAACGACGTGGCTTATCCCGAAGCAAAGAAGATTGCTGAGCGTCAAGGCTTCAAGGGCATCCGATGGATGAAGATGACCGACCCCCAGGCTGGAGAGGCACCTTCTAACACAGGCTCATTCCTCATCTGGCAACAGCCGCATTACATCTACCTCGCTGAGGAGGCTTATCGTGCCAACCCTTCAGCCGAAACACTGAAGGCATACGCCAAGCAGGTAGAAGAAACTGCCGTATTCATGGCCGACTTTGTTAGTATGGGTAGCGGTAAAGCCGCTGCCAGCAAGCTCTACCACCTGCAGGGTGCCACCGCTATGCAGGAGTCTATGTCGAAAGACTTCTCCTACGACCACCCCTTCGAACTGGCCTATTGGCGCTACGGCCTCGACATCGCCCAGCAATGGCGCGAGCGTCAGGGACTTCCCCGTCACGAGGCATGGGACAACATCATCAGCAACTTGGCTCCTCTGCCACAGAATGCTGACGGCATACTGACGGCTGGTCGCCCACTCTACCCCTTCAACAAGAATGCTAAGAGCACGCAGTTTGATCCCTATAACACAGCTACTCACGTTTCAGGCAAGGAGATTTCTGAGGCTGATTTCCTGGAGAAAAGCCATAATGACCATCCTGCTGTCATAGCACCCTATGCCCTGCTGCCCCTCACCACTTATAGTGATTTGACCAATGCCCGCAAAGCGCTTGCATGGGTATTCGACAACTGGAACTGGGCCACCACATGGGGATGGGACTACGGCATGCTGGCAATGGCTGCTGCCCGATTAGGTGAACCGCAGAAGGCACTCGATGCACTCCTCATCGACACACAGAAGAACACGTACCTGCCCAGTGGACATAACTATCAGGACGGTCGACTGAGGCTCTACCTCCCTGGCAACGGTGCCCTCCTCACGGCTGTCGCCATGATGTGTGCCGGATGGGATGGCTCAGCCACCCCCTTCAACCCTGGTTTCCCACAAGATGGCACGTGGCAAGTGCGCTGGGAAGGACTTCAACGTATGCAATAACGATATCTACCTACAACAAACAATATGAAACTTATTAAATCCCTGGCGGTTGCCATTCCATCATTTATCATTTGTCTTTTGTCATCTTGCCCTGCTGGGGCACAGACACCCGCCTTCCCCGGCGCAGAGGGACACGCCCGCTACGCTACCGGCGGACGAGGAGGGACAGTGGTTCACGTCACCAACCTCAACGACTCGGGCACTGGTTCACTGCGTGCGGCTGTCAGTAACAAGAACCGCATCGTGGTGTTCGATGTGACTGGCGTCATCGAACTGCAGTCGGAACTCGTGACAAAAGACAATATAACCATCCTTGGTCAGACAGCACCAGAGCCGGGCATCACACTGCGCTACTACACCGTGCGCCCGGGTGCCAACAACATCATACGTTTCATACGCATCCGACGCGGAGAAGAGAAGGACCTCAACGATGGTGCCGATGCTACGTGGCAGCGCAATAAGAACAACATACTGCTCGACCACTGCTCATTCTCATGGAGCATCGACGAGGTGGCATCGTTCTACGACAACAACAACTTCACCATGCAGTGGTGCACCATCGGAGAGAGCCTCGTGGATGCCGGTCACGGAAAAGGCAATCATGGATACGGAGGCATCTGGGGAGGCAAACTGGCCTCTTTCCACCATAACATGATTCTCCACGTGGCCAACCGATCGCCTCGATTCAACGGCGCACGCTACAACTGGACTGGCTATACCGGTAATACACTCTACAACACATACAAGTGGGCCAATGCCGTACAAGCAGAAAACGTGGACTTCCGCAACTGTGTCGTCTACAACGCCAATGGATGCTACGGCGGACCTGGCGGAGGACAGATCAACATGGTAAAGAACTACTACAAGTCGGGACCCGCTGCAACGGTAACACATCTGACACAGGTGACCTACGCCAATAGCAGCAATGCCGGCAGCAACTCCATCTACTACGACATGAACAGTCGCTACTACCTTGACGGCAACATCATCGACGGCAATAGTGCTGGATGGGAGAAAATGATCTACGACAGCGACGTGCCACAGAAGAGTGGCGTCTACTACACCTACGACCCCAACCACTACTATGGCACCAATCTCACTTATACCAAGGTGAACAACAAGGACGCGCTACCCGTAAAACTTGACCAGGCAGCACCTGCAGGCGACATTACCACCCACTCCGCTGCCAAAGCATTCGAGAAAGTGCTTGCCTACGCAGGCGCATCGCTTTACCGTGATGCCGTGGACGCACGCTATGCTGACGAGGCGCAGAACGGCAAAGCCACCTACACCGGTTCAAAGACAGGAAAGAAAGGACTCATAGACCGTGTGGCAGACCAAGGCACCTACACACTGGAATCCGCTTCGCGTCCTTCTGACTTCGATACCGACAATGACGGCATACCCGATGCCTGGGAAACAGCCAACGGTCTGAATCCCAACAATGCTGCCGACGGAAAGAATTACACCCTCGACCCCAAGAAATACTACACCAACCTTGAGGTCTATGCCAACTCTCTGGTACAGGACATCATGCTAAGCGGTAATGCTGACGCCGATGAACCCTTTGCCGAATACTACCCTGCCTACAAAAAGGAAGACGGCACACAGGTACTTGCTATCAATGGTGATGAACTGTCGTCTATCGACGATCTACCGTTCGACACTGACCACGCTACTGTGACTTACTACAACCTGCAGGGCATGCGCATACAAGCCCCCACCCGTCACACGACTTACATCCGCGTGATGCAGACGCCCGACGGCAGGAGGAAGGCGCAGATAATACGCCAATGATCGAATCATTCATTCTTGTAAAGAAAAAGTGCTAAAAAAAGGGGGTCTCCAAAGTGGAGCTTCTAGAACAAAAAACAGCACTAAAAAAACATTTGAAAAAGAATTGAAAAGCAATTTAGGCTATTTTACACCCTAATTTAGCCAAGATTACATCCTTATTTAGCCAAAATTACATTCCAATTTAGCCAAGATTACATTGTAATTTAGCCAAAATTGAAATGTAATTTTGGCTAAATTAGTTTCGGCCTTTTGTAAGAAATACGGAAGTCATTAAAAACCAGTCGATTACAAACTCTCGAAATACTGGCCTATTTGCAGAAAATTTTTTTTATTTCAGAATTCGCGAAAAATAACGAGGTATATTGTAATATTTTTTTGCGAGATCATAAGTTTTTTGTTTTTTCTGCTCAAATTTGCATTTTTTTTCTTACCTTTGTAGTTAGTTTAGCACACAGACATTTATTTAGAGGATTGTGCTTCAGTAACCTAAAGCAGAAAATATGGCTAAAATATGAGTATAGAAGATAGACAGAAACAGACCACCGTGAATGTGCAGGAGAAGGCCAACCTGATATGGGCCATTGCCGACAAGCTGGTGGGTGTATATAAACCTCACGAATATGGCAACGTCATACTGCCGATGTGCGTAGTGAAACGCTTCGAAGACACGCTGGCACCAACCAAACAGAAGGTGCTCGACATGAACAAGCAGTTGGACGAGGACGGCATCACCGTGAAGCAGGGCTTTCTGGAGAAGGCCGCAGGACAGAAGTTCTACAACCTCTCACCTTTCACCTTCGAGACGCTGCTCAGCGACCCAGAGAATATCCGTGAGAACTTCGAGTCGTACCTGAACCACTTCTCTGAGAATGTCATCGACGTGATTCACCGCATGAAATTCCAACAGGAAATAGAGACAATGGCTGAGAACGGCTTGCTCTATCTTGTCATCAAGGAGTTCTGCACAGAGAAGGCTTACCTGGGTGCCGACAAGGTGAGTTCGGTGGATATGGGCTACATCTTCGAGGAGCTGGTGCGCAAGTTCTCTGAGAGTTACGACGAACATGCCGGAGCACACTTCACCGCCCGCGACATCATTAACCTGATGACGGAACTGCTCGTTGGCGAGGACGAGGAACAGCTGGAGGAAGACGGCATCACCGCCACCATCTACGATATGGCGATGGGTACCAGTCAGATGCTGGGCTGCATGAGCGACCGCCTCTTGGAGATTGATCCCGATGCTGACATCACTACCTACGGACAGGAGCTGAACGAGCAGACCTTTGCCATTGCCAAGGCCGACACGCTCATCAAGGGCGGCAATGCCGACAACATGCGACAAGGCGATACGCTGGGCGACGACAAGTTCGAGGGCTATAAGTTCGACTATATCATCTCTAACCCGCCGTTTGGCATTGAGTGGAAGACGAGCAAGTCGGCTGTCGAGGCCGAGAACAAGAAAGGCGCTGCCGGACGCTTTGAACCGGGGCTGCCTGCCATTGGCGACGGTCAGCAACTGTTTCTCCTCAATGGTGTGGCGAAACTGAAAGACACGGGGCGCATGGCCATCATTCAGAATGGCAGCCCGCTTTTCAAGGGCGATGCCGGCAGTGGCGAGAGCAACATTCGTGGCTACCTGTTGGAGAACGACTGGTTGGAGGCTATCGTGCAACTGCCCAACGATCTCTTCTACAACACGGGCATTGCTACCTATATCTGGGTCATCACTCGCAACAAGTCGGCGGAGCGTCAGGGCAAAGTGCAACTCATCGATGCCAGCCAGTGCTACGAGAAGCGCCGAAAACCATTGGGCAATAAGCGTGTAGAAATCACCGAAACGGCCCGCCAGCTCATCATGCAGGCCTATCACGACTTTACCGACGGCGTGGTGACACGTTCTGCTGCCGACGGCACGGAGATTCGGGTGGAGAGCAAGGTGCGCGAGAACGACTACTTCAAATACAGCAAGTTGTTCATCATGAATCCTGAGCGTGACGCAGAAGGAAACATTGTGCGTGACAGCAAGGGCCGTCCCGTCATGGACAAGTCGCTCAACGACACTGAAATCATTCCTTGGTTGACCGACCGCGAGGAATACCTACGTCAGAACGTGGCTCCTTACTCGCCCGACTTTGTTGTGGACGAGAAGAAGACCAAGATAGGCTACGAGATTCCCTTCACCCGAGAGTTTTACAAATATACGCCCCTGAAGCCCTCTGCTGACATCTTTGAGGAACTGAAAGCCCTCGAACAGCAGGAGGCGGAAATCATGAACAAGATACTGCACTGATTATGATTAAGGAAAAACTGCTACGCGCCGTAGCAGTTTTAACAAGACAATGATTATGGCAAATAACGATATAGCACTACAAGGTCAGACATTTATAAACGATGTCAGAACGATTATAGAGCAAGGCCGGAAAGCAGCTTATGCAGCAGCAGGTCAGGCAGCAATAGCAACATTTTGGAAAGTAGGACGCCGTATAGTCGAAGAAGAGCAAAGGGGTAAGGCAAGAGCAGAATATGGCAAACAACTCATCCCCATGCTGGCCAAAGAACTTACTATAGAATACGGTTCTGGTTATGGCAAACGTAATCTGGCTTATTACCGCCAGTTTTACCTGACATTCCCAAAATGGGATATTTTGCACGACCTCGTGCAAAATCTCACATGGACACATGTACGTCGCATGTTGTCTGTATCAAATCCTGAGGCAAGAATATGGTACATGAGGGCCGCTGCTGAAAATATGTGGAGCACAACGACACTTGACCGCAACATCGCTACACAATATTACGAGCGTCGATTGGCAGCACAACTACCCGCCAACACCACTGATCTCCCAAAGGTTCAGAAGGCAGACCCGCTGGAGTATATCAAGAATCCCGTTGTCGCAGAGTTTATGGGGTTCCATCGTCATTCCAGTTATTCAGAGTCCGAACTTGAACAAGCACTCATTGATAACTTGGAAAAGTTTATCATGGAACTTGGGCGTGGTTTCGCGTTCGTAGAGCGCCAGCAGCATATCGTTACTGACACAGATGATTTTTATATTGACTTGGTGTTCTATAATTTCAAGATGAAGCGATTCGTCATCTTCGAGTTGAAGACTCACCGCCTAACCCATCAAGACATAGGACAGCTTGACATGTATGTGCGCATGTATGACGACCTAATGCGCAGCGAAGATGACCAGCCAACCATTGGAGTGCTGCTCTGTACTGATACAGACAAGACCATCGCACGCTATTCTGTGCTACACGACAGTGACCAACTCTATGCTGCAAAGTATATGACTTATATGCCGACGGAAGAGGAATTGAGCCGCGAGATTGAGCAACAGAAACAATTCTTCTTGGAACAGCAAAAGAATAAGGAGGACAAGGCATGATGGAAAGAGAGTACAAAGATAGTGGAATTGAGTGGATTGGGAAGATTCCTGAAGACTTTAATCTTATTAAATTCAAATATATTTTCCAAATTATAGGTGGTTGCGGATTTAAAGACATCTACCAAGGAGATGCTGAAGGAGATTATCCATTCTGCAAAGCAAGTGATATAAATGGAGAAGAAGTGTATGTAAGTACAGCTAAGAATTGGGTAAGTAAAGAATTGGCAAAATCTGAAAAATATAATATTATTCCAAAAGGTTCAATACTTATTTCCAAAATAGGTGAGGCATTAAAGAAAAATCATAGAAAAATAAATACACGTGAATGTATCGTCGATAACAATTGTGAAGGGTTCGCTAACAAGACAGAGAATAAGATTATAATGCTTTATTATATACTTAAATGTATTGATATGTCATGGTTCGATAACCAAGGAACTATTCCAAGTATCAACAACGAAAAACTAAAAAACACCTTTTTCCCTCTTCCCCCTCTCTCCGAGCAACAGCGCATAGCCTCTTACCTTGACGAGAAGTGTGGGGAGATTGATTCTCTCATTGCGCTTCAAGAGCAGATGATTGAGAAACTGAAAGCCTATAAGCAGAGCGTCATTACCGAGGCCGTCACTAAAGGGCTTGACCCTAATGCCAAACTCGTCCCCTCTGGCATCGATTGGATTGGGGAGATTCCTTCTCATTGGAACATAATAAAGGTAGGATTTATCTTTGATAACTTAGATAATTTACGCGAACCCATTTCTGCTGAAATGCGAGAGAGAAATAATCCGCAATACGATTATTATGGAGCTACTGGTGTAATCGATAAAATAGATCATTATAATGTTGATGATAAAGTTTTGCTTATTGGTGAAGATGGCGCAAATTTGGTTATGCGAAACTTACCCCTAATATATAAAGCCGAAGGGAAATTCTGGGTTAACAACCATGCTCATATACTGAAGCCACGTAAAGATGATTACGATTTTATGGCTCATACTCTAGAGGCATGTAATTATAGAGATTATATTACTGGTTCGGCCCAACCAAAATTGAGCCAAGAAAATTTGAGTCGTGTTCAATTACCAGTTCCTCCCCTCTCCGAACAGCAAACCATTGCCGCCTACCTCGACTCCAAATGTTCCGACATCGACCGTTTGATTGCCCTGAAGCAGCAGAAGATAGAGGCACTGAAGAACTACAAGAAGAGTGTCATTTATGAAGCAGTAACGGGGAAAATAAGTGTTAAGTGTTAAGTGTTATGTGTAAAGTGTTAAGTTTATGTATACGAGAAATAGCATATTGATGGATAAAAGCAAGGCGTTTGCCTTGAGAATTATAAAAATGTATAGGTATTTGTGTGAGGAGAAAAAAGAGTTTGTTCTCTCCAAACAAGTACTGCGGTCTGGTACAAGCATCGGGGCCAACATACGTGAGGGATTTCATGGGCAAAGTTATGCAGACTTTATCGCCAAACTCTCTATCGCGCAGAAGGAAACTTCTGAGACGATGTATTGGCTCGAACTGCTGAACGAAAGCGGCTACATGGAGGACGAACCCTTCGATAGCATCTATGCTGACTGCGAAGAACTGATGAAACTCCTCACCTTCAGCCTCAAAAAGAAAAAGGCTGCCCTAACACCTAACACCTAAAACCTAAAACCTCATGTATATACCACCATTTAATATCACAGAGAAGATTCTTCACCAGATTTCAGAGATTTCTGAACAAGTGGGAAACCTAAACTCACGCATAGGGAACGACGTACCTTCCCCTATGTTGCGAAAGAAAAACCAGATAAGGACTATCCACTCGTCATTGGCCATCGAAAACAATACGCTTTCACTGAAACAGGTGACGGACATCATCGACGGCAAACATGTGCTGGGTGCTCCTGATGAGATACAGGAGGTGAAGAATGCTATTGAGGCTTACCGCCTGATGCCTCAGTTGGATGCTTTCAAGGAGAAAGACTTGCTGAAAGCTCATGGAATGATGATGAGTCAATTGGTGCGAAATGCCGGACACTATCGACAAGAGGGTGTAGGGGTGTTTGATGGTAATGGCAACTGCCTGCACATGGCTCCGCCGCCTGACCGGGTACCGGAACTGATGGGCGACTTGTTCCACTGGGTAAAGACCTGCAAGACGCATCCACTGGTTTATTCGTGCGTGTTCCACTATGAGTTTGAGTTTATCCATCCGTTCATCGACGGCAACGGACGCATGGGGCGCTATTGGCAGACGATGCTGCTGAGTCGGTGGAAGGGTATCTTCTCCTGGATTCCTGTTGAGACTATAGTGAAAGAGCACCAACAAGAGTATTATGGTGTAATAGCCAAATGTGATGTTGCTGGCGAAAGCACATTGTTTATAGAATTTATGCTCCAATGCCTGTTAGAGGCAATGGAAAACTACGAAGAGTCAGAAGGGGAAGAAGCGAAAGTGCAGGATAAAATACAGGATAAAATGCAGGATAAATTCCCAGAGTTGTCACAATCAGCATGGGAAGTGCTTGAAATACTACATCAAAGACCAAAAGCCACCGTTAATGACATCTGCAGCCAGCTGGACCTTAAAGATCGACAAGTTTACAAACATATAGCAACTTTGAAATCGATTGGTTTGCTGGTCCGTGTGGGCAGCAACAAAACGGGATATTGGAAAATAAACGTTGAACTGTAAGAATATCAAGATATGGACAACAACGACCTGAAAGAACGGGATTTTGAAGCATACATAGAACATTGGCTGACCACAGAGGGTGGATACGTGAAGGGCAATCAGGCCACGTACGATAAAGAACGGGCCATCGACCTGAAGACGTTGATAAAATTTCTTCGCCTGACGCAGACGAAGAAATGGGAGCTGTATGAGAAGAAATATGGTGCCCAAGTGGAAGAACGTCTTTACAATGTGCTCCAGGATAAGATACATGAGCGCGGACTGATATGGGTGTTGCGCAATGGCATCGACGACCTGGGCTTCAAGTTCAAGTTGGTCTATTTCGAACCGGCCAGTCCGCTCAATGAGGAACTGAACCTGCACTACCAACAGAACATCATGGAGTGTACCCGACAGTTTGCTTACTCTACGCAGAATCACAATACCATCGACATGGTGCTGTCGGTGAACGGCATCCCTGTGGTGGCGCTGGAACTGAAAAATCAACTGACGGGTCAGAACGTGGAGAACTCACGCCAGCAGTGGATGAACGACCGCGACCCGCGCGAAGAGTTGTTTCAGTTCAATCACCGCATCCTGGCTTACTTTGGTGTGGATCTCTATGAGGCTATCATGGCCACCGAACTGCGCGGTCAGCAGACGTTCTTCATGCCGTTCAACCAAGGCAGCAACGGAGCAGGCAACGTAGGTGGCAAAGGCAACCCCGAAGCCCCTGAAGGAAAATACACCACTTGCTATCTGTGGGAGCGTGTACTGAATCGCCGTATGCTGCTCTGCATCCTGCAACGCTATATCTCCCGTCAGGAAGAGGAGCGCATCAGCATCTATAAGGCAAAGGATGGCACCATCAGGCAGGACAAGAAGAAAAGCGTGAAAATTATCTTCCCACGCTACCACCAACTCGACGTGGTGGAAAAGTTGATAGCCGACACCACAGAACATGGCTCGGGGAAGAACTACCTCATACAACATTCTGCAGGCTCTGGCAAGTCTAACTCCATCGCATGGGTGGCTTATCGGTTGGGCGCTCTGCAGAATGTCGAGTTGAAACCGATGTTCAACTGTGTGTTTGTCATCACGGACCGCCGTGTGCTGAACTCTCAACTCCAGAACACCATCCTGGGCTTCGACCATGTTGACGGCACGGTAGATACGGTGAAGGACAGCGACCCTTCGACGAAGTTGAAGAATCTGATCAACGATGACAATTCACGCATCATCATCTGTACGCTGCATCGTTTCCCACTTATCTATAAAGAGGTAAACAAGAATACGGGCAAGCGTTATGCCCTTATCGTGGATGAAGCCCATTCGTCGCAGACGGGTAAGGCTGCAGAGAAGATGAAGGCAGCTCTGGCCGATACTGACGAGGCACTGCGCGAGATGGCGGCTATACAGGACGTGGCCGAGGAGGAACTGGAGAAACAGCGCGACGAGATTATGGACACGCTGCTGGCTCAGGGTCAGCATCAGAACCTGTCGTTCTATGCCTTCACCGCAACACCCAAGCCAAAGACGCTGCGCACCTTCGGCATCTGTACCCATCAGGACATCGACCCTACAAAGTGCCGTTACGAGGCTTTCCATACCTATTCAATGATGCAGGCCATCGAGGAAGGGTTTATCAAGGATGTGCTGCTGAGCTACACGCCTTATGAGGTGAGTTACGAGATAACAAAGCGCATCACCGATGACCCAGAATATGAAGAGACACCTGCCACACGGGCGGTCAAGGCTTACCACGACAACCACCAGCACGTCATCGACAAGAAATGTGCCATCATCGTAGAGAAGTTCCGCGAGGTGACATTGCCTGCCATGCAGGGCAAGGCAAAGGCTATGGTGGTGACTGCCAGCCGCGCCCATGCCGTGCGCTACTATATGGCCATCAAAGCCTACTGTGAGAAGCAGGGCTATACCGACGTGCATCCGCTGGTGGCCTTCTCGGGTAAGGTCATCTATCAGGACCATGAATACACCGAGTCGGCCATGAACTCTACGCCAGACTATAAGATCAGTGAGGCAGGACTGCCGCTGTTCTTCGCCTCCGACCTCTACAACGTATTGGTCGTAGCCGACAAGTATCAGACGGGCTTCGACGAACCACTGTTGCACTCAATGTTCGTTGACAAGAAACTGCGCGATGTAAAGGCGGTGCAGACACTGAGTCGTCTGAACCGTTCCCATCCGGATAAGGTGGATACCTACGTGCTTGACTTCGTGAACGACCCTGAGGACATTCAGAAGAGTTTCGAACCGTTCTACACTGGCACCGAACTCATCAAGCCGATGGATTTGAATTCTGTCTTTACCCTGCGCGACAATATCCGCGAACTGAATTTATGGAACGACCAAGATGAGCAACGGGTGGAGGACATCGTTAAGACGGTGAAGAAGGATGATCCGACACGATTGGGCAAACTGTCTAACGCCTTCAAGGGCGTGGTTGACCGCATCAACCAGTTGGATGAAGAAACTTTCTATACCGTCCGTGGCAAGATTAAGCAGTTCGTGCGCTTCTATAACTATCTGGCACAGGTGGAGCGCACCTATAACCGTGAACTATATCGTACCTACGTCTTCTGTGACTTGCTCTTGAAACTCATTAAGACCAAGCCCCATGAGCGTATCGACTTGAATAAGCAACTGATGCTGGTCAACTCTCGCATCGAAGCAGGAGAGACGCAGAGCATCCATCTGGACAAGAATGCTGGCGGCTTGTCGGCACAGAAGCCAGGGGCTGGCAGTGGTCCCGACGATAAGCGCGACCTGCTCTCTAACATCATTGACAAGGTAAACATGATGTTCCGTGGCAACTTCACCAAGGAAGACCGCGTGCTGGTGGAAAGTATCTACGATAAGTTGAACACGCCAAAGGTTCGCAAAAAACTGACCAAGCAGGCCAAGAGCAACGACCCGAAGCAGTTTGCCGAGAGCATCTTCCCCGAGGTGTTTGCCGAGGCAGCACAGGAGTGTTATGGCGACCAGATGGAAGCCTTCCGCCGCCTGTTCCAAAACCACGACCTCTACAACAGCATCATGTCACAGATGGGCGATATGATGTATGCTAACTTCCGTGCTCAGGACGAGGCCGTGTTTAACCCGGAGCGTTTCAAGGAGAAGGTGCTGCCCGTCATGCAGGCAGAGTTCGGGGAGATTCAGGCAGAAGTGAAGCCTTATCCTATCATTGCCGATGGGCTCGTTAAGGTTATCGGCGCCAAGACGGCTCCTTCGATGGACGGTGCCAATGATGTGCTGCAGAACGCTTTCAACCGTCTCTACTGCTCGCCCCGTAAGGTGGCATTCATGGACAAGAAAAGCCATTTCCGTTCGTTGGTCAGTTTCTTTGAGGTCTATCTGAAGAAGATCTTCTTCATTGAGAACGGCAAGGAGATGGTGGTCACCCGCGAGAATGCCCGTCCCGGAGAGATGCCTTCGCTGGCCGACTGCATCTATCAGACCCCATGCCTGAAGCGCCTGAAATATGTGGGTAAGCGAAAGCAGAGTGATGTTTGCATCGACTCTGCCGAGCGAGAGCATACTCGACCAGAGATCAAATATGAGCCGGACACAAACAAATTCAAGGTATGGCTCCAGCAACTGCGTGACTGGCGCAACGAGCAGTCTCATCAGGCCCCCATTGCCACCGAAGCAGAGTACGATGCCGCCATCCATATTGTCACCGCTCTCTACCTCTATGTCACCGCCTATAACATCAAGTGGCTGGAGCCTAAGTTACAGGCGCAAGTAGTCAATATGGATATTGAGTTACCATCCATTGGAATGGCGGCGGACACAGGTTCTGTAGATAATAATTAATTACAATTATAGTTTTTCTTACTGGTAAATAATGGTGCTATGAGCAAGTTCGAAAAAGGCGATAAAGTCAAAAATATACAGACTGGGGAAATAGGTTATGTAATTATGGTACACCCGCCGCGTAGAGGGACGCAGATGTACAAAGTAAAATATGACAACAGGGAAGCTGATGAAAAAAGTGAGCGCCTGGAGCCTAATGTTGACCTTACGGACCCATTCGAGCGTGTCAAGGAAAACTACTATGACCACTATTCTGAATACTTAAAAGGGAATACGGCTTTCAAGATTCAGAGTTCTAACAATAGTACTATATCTTCTCTGAAGGCATCACGAACACTTTTTCGCCCGTATCAGTTCAAACCCTTGTTGAAATTCTTGAATTCAGACAACAAACGGCTGTTGATTGCAGACGAAGTGGGTCTTGGTAAAACTATTGAGGCAGGCCATATTATGCTGGAACTGAAGGCTCGTGGAGAATTTCATAATGCATTGGTCATATGCCCCATGGCTCTTCGTTCTAAATGGGCGACAGAATTGAATGAGAAGTTTGGCCTTGACTTTATAGAAATAGACAAGAAAGAAACGCTCATTCATGAACTGCAGCATCATAATGGTGGTGTTCTGGCTGTTATCAATTATGATAAAATCAGAGAGACAAGTGATATACTTACCTTGATTGATGAGAAAAACATCAAGTTTAGCATCATTGTCTGTGACGAGTCTCATAAATTGCGTAATAGCAATACACTGATTTATCATGGTGCAGAGAGGCTGATGCTTGCAGCAAATAGCGTGGTATTCATGTCTGCTACGCCCATCATGATTAACGAGTTCAACCTCTACAACCAGTTACATCTGTTAGATGGTGATATTTATGATAACCCTGAGGTTTTCAGAAACAACGTACAGCTAAACCGCCCGTTTGTCAGAGCGCTTAGTAAATTAAACAGAGGTGAAAACCTTAAGGAAATTGCAGAAGAATTGGCTTCCTCAGAGGTAACGACCTACAACACGATCAACGATGTGGAGTCAACCCAGAACTTTCGTATTGGAGACTATTTCAGAGACTATCCTATATATCAGGACATCATTAGGTTGATGACCCAAAGTGAAGACAACTCGGCTATCAGGGCACAACTTCAATTCGATCTTTCGGAAATGAGTCCCATGAATACCATTTTTTCACGTACAAGAAAGCGCGAGGTTACCCAGGATTGGTCTCAGGCTGAAAGAAATCCATATACTCATCGTGTCACTCTTTGGCAGGATGAACGTAATGCGTATGAACAGGCCATTGAAGACTATATTGACGAACACACGGTAATTGATGAATATGGCAGAGAAAGAACTGGCAGTATGGGGCTTGTTACTGTAAAACGCCAACTAGCCAGTAGTGTATGGGCATACCTGAACGATAATGAGGACTTAGACCGGGGGCTTGATAACTACAGCGAGTATAGAGACGCTAAGTTTGAGCAGCTGCTGTCTATATTGGAAACGGTATTTGAACGCGGTAACAAAAAAATCATAGTCTTTGCCATCTTCAAAAAAACGTTGAAGTATTTGAATGTCAGATTAAGGAAGGCCGGTTATAAGAGCGTCATGATATATGGCGACTCTAAAATAGACAAAACAGAAATACTCCATCAATTTCAGTTTGATGATTCTATTAAGGTATTATTATCTTCTGAAGTAGGAAGCGAAGGTCTAGACATGCAGTTCTGTAACACGATGGTTAATTATGACCTTCCTTGGAATCCTATGGTTGTTGAACAACGTATTGGTCGTATTGACCGTTTCGGGCAGGAATCTCCAAAGGTCAATATTAACACCATTATTGTGGAGGAATCCATACTTGAAGACATTTATGCAAGATTAATGACAAGAATTGGTATTTTCAGAGAGTCGATTGGTGATTTGGAGGCAATATTGGATGCTGAGATGACAACGGACGACGGAAAGAAAATTACCATTCAGGATGCGCTGAAAAACATGGGGCGCGACTTCTATTCAGACAAACTTTCTGCTGAGGAAGCTGAGAAAAAACGTAAGGAAATAGAAAGAGCCATTGAAAATGAGAAACTAAATCTGCAAAAGATTGAGGAGGGACTTACCAATGCTTTGACGAACGACTCTTATTTCAGAGACGAAACCAATAAGATTATCAACAACAATGCTTATGTTACTAGCCATGAGTTATTCCAGTTCGTTCAACAAATAATAAAAGAACATTTAACTACATGCGAATTGGTTCCAGCTGATGAAGCTGATGTTTACATTCTTCGTGTCCCGAAAAGTGCACCAAAGGTAGTCAAACAATTCTTAGAGCAGTATCAGCCTGTAGACCCTGACAGCAAAAAATTATTCGCGCGATATATCAGGCAAATTGAAGACCAGTTGGAACTGCGAATGACTTTTGACCAGGAAAAAGCATTCAAGGAAAAGAGTTTGTCCTATATCAACATCTACCACCCAATTATCAGGGCAGGCGTAAAAATGTTTGAAGCTAAGCGGGACAAGGCTCAATGTACCTTCTTCTTCCAACTCAAATCTCACCACTTGCCAGCTGAAATTAACAAGGGCGTGTTTATGCTAGCTATTTATAAGATATCTGTTTCACGTACTTTGTTTGAGAAAACAATTGTGACAGATTCTCTATACCCGATATTATACGATGTTGCTAATGGACATATTGTAAAAGACCATGAGCTTGCAGAAAAGTTCATGGGTAGGACACAGGTAGATGGACAATATGCTCCGTTTGATGAAGCAAACAGGTTAGACGAAGAACTGATTACGGATCTTCGATATGATTTTGATGATTGCGTGAATGCATATGTTTGGCAGCACCAAAAAGAAATGCAGGCTCGCATCGATAACAGCAAGAAACTACGCTACCAGCAGACTATTCAGTATTATGACACTCGTCAAAAGAGCCTTGAAAGAAACATCCGGGATTTGGAAAACACTCGCGAGTATGCGCTTTCTGCCGGTGATGAAACTGAGTTAAGAAATGCAGAAAGGCTTTTGCCCCTCAGACGTGCTTCTTTGAGAGACCTTGTAAATAAGCGCGAATCTGATTTGGAAAAGATCAACAGAGATGTCCACCTTTTAGTGACACCGGTAATTAAATCGCTGAACCTCGTTCAAGTTGTGTAATTATGGATAGAATTAGAATTGGACTTGATTTTGGTACGCATCAAACGAAAATATGCGTGCAAATAGCTCCCGATGAAGGCCACGGCGAGCCTCGATATGAATTCTTTAAGTTCCCAGATTTACAGGGACAGATGCAGTATTTCCTTCCTTCTGTCATTCAGATAAACAAGGATGATACACTTTCTTACGGCTATGTTGACCATGAAAACATGAAGGAAGAACCTAAATCTCCTATAAAAGAAGAGGCAGTTCTGGAACCGGAATTCGACGTCTCAGAAATGACTGAGAAACTTTTTTCAATATATGCCACAGAAGATAACTCTTTTGAAGATAAAGATGTATTGGATGAAATGCTGCGGATTCGTCTGCAAAGGATAAGAGGCAGGAATAAATTAAGTTTGAGGGAGGCGGAAAAAATATACGAAGCCCAATTGAAAGCACAGGAGGAAGGCAAAAATATATTCCGCTATTTCAAACAGGCGACGTTTATTGGAGGTGAATGGAATAGGATTACACCTGTCAGCAACCGGATATTATGTATATGGTATCTGGCTTACATCATATTTATGTTAGAAGAGAAATATGGAACCAACTTCTCAATCAATATGGGTATTCCTGCAGATGAATCTCAATACAATGTAAAAAAACGGTTAGCTATTGAAATATTAGCATCATCCTACTATCTTGTTGAAGATGTTTATCACAATGTCTTTAAGGATTTCCTCAATGAGAAAGTAGAAGATCTCCTAAAAAAAACTGATAAAAAAGTTTTCAGTGAGGATTTGAAAGAGGAATATAAAATGAACATATTTCCTGAGGCCTATGCGAACCTGACATCGTTGACATCAAGAGGGAAACTCCCCGAAGGAATGAGTCTAACAGCTGATATTGGTGGAGGAACAACGGACATCTCTTTCTTCACAATAGAAAACGGATTACCAATGATATACAAATATTGGTCAATCCCAAGGGGACTAAATTACGTGGCAAAACGCTCTGGCTTCGATTATGCGGAAGGAGATTTCAGAAAAAGAGCGCAACAAGACGTAATTATGAAATTTAATAGGAAGAAAACGGAACTCATTTCTGACCTTGTGAGTGATCTAAGTCGCAAGATAAGAGAAGAAACAAGTATTCCTGTACAAAACCTAAGAGACGCACTAGAAGACGGTATTCTTGTTTACTCTGGTGGAGGTAGCACATACGATTTTTTAACGGAGCCAATTGAACCTTTTACTGATGTTCGAATCATTGATCCATCTATATGGAACGAAGAGAATATTTTAGACAAGTCAAGTGTCTCTGTTTTATCGCAGTTGCTTACAACGGCTTATGGATTAGCGGTATGTGATAACGACGAAGATGTGAAGCTAAAAAGCTATACTTCTTTGTTTTCTCACTTACCTAAGAAACATGAAAATGAAAGACCTGAAATAAGTAAAGACCAAGTATGATAGATATTACTCTAAACAAACTTGTTAAGGCGAATATAGATGACGAGTATGCAATGAATGTTCTTTATTACAGTCTAAAGAAACAATTCATTGAAAAGGAATTCTCATTTCAAAATTTCTCGTATTTCAATATTGATGGAAGATTCTTTGGTGATACTATTAGGATATCATCTAAAGGAAACTATAGGACACCGGCACACGCGCTGTCTCTACTTCTGTCTATTCGCATTCTAATGCTCAATAATAAGTGTATTAAACTTTGCGAAGACGATAATCTTATTTTCGTTTCTAAGCCAAGAGAATCATTCCAATGGATAAATTATATGAACCTCATCATGGACAGCTGGGATGATGAAGATATAAGGTTGATATACCAAATGATGGAGGATTATTATTTTGACGAGGAGTTTACAGATGAAGATAAAGAAGAATTTAAGGCATCGACAAAAGCACCGGAATTTAGAAACGAGAGGTTATATTACCAAAACCTTGCAAAAGAAACAATTGGAGTATCAAATAACATTATAGGCAACAATGCATTTATAGAAGCAAAATTTGGAACTTATAAAGTTTCAAAAGACATTGCGTATGTTGGAAATACTGCTTTTTCATATTGTACCGAACTTGAAACAATAGAATTTGAGGGGAAGACTATGTTCGGTTTGTTTCCTATTGTAGAATGTCTCAAATTGAAAAAAATAATCGTTCCTACTGAATGGATATCCTACTATAAAGATGCTTTGCCGTATTATAAAAACATCATTACAGATGGCTCGATGGCAGCAGATGATATATTAAAAGATGAAGAGGATAATAAAGAGAATGACGGAACTGAGGACTCTGAAATCGAGCATGTTTATGTTGATATTCCATCTGCAGCCCCGTATACAGAGGTAGAACTACCCATTGCGGATTCTCACCAAACTGTAGAGCAAGAAGAAAGAGGGTTAATAGACTTTAAGTCGCTGAACAAAGTATTTGAGAAAAAGGTTACGTCTTACAAATACTTTTGGTTTATGGCGATTGTTTCTTTAGCAAAAGAAAAGGAACAACTATCTATTTCCTTCGATGACATCATCATCAGAATGGCTTCAATGGCATGGCCTATTGTATTCGACAATGACATAGACCTGGGAAAAAGTGATTTAATGAAAAAGTACCTTGAAGATATCACTAAAAAGACCAAACTCATTAGTGCTGCATCTGGCAATGTCGTAGAGACATATCTCCAGCAACATTATTCTTCGCAGGGTATAGACAAAATCCTTGCGCCACTGCTGAAAAACGTGCCATATCGCTTCTTGTCTCCTTGGGTAAAGTACACGACAGACAATGAAGTTATAGAAAAGTCCTGCTCCAAAAACTTCAATGGACTGTATGCAATCCAGTCTAACCATATCATTCTTGATGAAGAATGGTGGGAGTATATAGAGTCGAACTACAGCGAAATATGTGATTATGCTTTACGTTCATTTATTGAATATGCTAAGAAATACAACAACGACATGAAACTTTTGAAGCTAAAGACCGCGGGATGGCAAATGCCATTAAAAAAATAATATAAGAGACCAACTGTGAAGTACGTTTCAAAGGTGTATCCCAGTCTTCAAGGTTCAGTTGACTTGGACTTGTTCTATTTTGTTGTCGTTTGTTTGTTAATATAATGCAAGGCTTTTGGAGCGTCGAATAAAATGCAAACACAAAAATTAAACGGCAGACCATGAGGCCTGCCGTTTCTCCAGTTCCAGAATACACATGTGCTGAAAACAGCAATGAATAACAGAGAAATAATAGAATGTTTTTTATAATCTATATATTTTATTACCAATCCTCAGTTTCATTTCCTACAAGACCGTTCTTAACGGCTTCTTCAATCTTATCCATGATGACATTGCTGTAGGCATGGGTCATAATGAGTGCCTTGGAAGAGGTCTTCTTGTGCTTATCTTTTTCCACAAAGGGATAGCACTTCTCCAATGGCCACTTTTGCATAGTTACGGGATTGCCATATTTATTTGAAACTAATGCGCCATTACTACGTTCGATATCATAGTATTGCACTGAGTAAGTGACTCGAATCTTCTTGTCTTTAATATCAACTTTTATGACAGGCTTGATATTCACTACGTAGGTATTTATTCAACCTACATTAGCTGCGATGCCTGATACGAAACCCTGACAGATGATTGTGCCTGATTCCTTATCATTTAGCTGAATAACAGAATTGGCATCATTGAAACTACTGCTTACCCAGTAGTTCAATATGACATACAACTGATCTTTTGTCTTCTCGCCACAGTCAATCACCTGTACGTACGTCAGCGAATTGTTTTTGTCAAGAGTCAACTCCTTTCCCAAATTGGCTGCTGCCTCTACCCAGCTATCTCCGTACTTTTCCTTGGCATATTCTTCCAATTCTTCACTACGCATAAACTGAGCCTGAGCACATAAGGCTACGAAGGCCATTAACACACACAATGTAATCTTTTTCATATTATGATTTATTTTGATTAAACAACGCAAAGATACTTCATATTTGCGCAGCCAAATTGCGCAAAACAAAATATTTTTTTGTGTTTGGATACTACTGGTTCTAATCTACTTAAAATACAGTTCAACGATGACGTCATCGCCATCTGGAAATATCTATATAGGAAATAACTTCTTTCTGTTACGCTTTTTATCTCTTTATGGCTCATAATACTCTACGGTAAGTTCTTCGATGACATCAAAGTCATCGTGGAACTTGTTGTCGTACATATAGATAATGCGCATACCTCGATAGTATGAAGGTATTTTTAGTGTATCAACAAGATGCCACTTAGGACGACCGAAGTCGTAGGATTCTCTGTCGAGAAGAATGCGATTGGAAGTGTAGTCAAAATGATAATAACCGCCACCGATGCATTGGTCGCCAGGCTTCAGTAGATCTTTATGTTGGTTTACCATGCCAAAACGGAGATACCCGTCAAGAGTTAGTATGAATTTCGGCAACATCATTCATTGATAAAATTTTTAGTTGACATATCATAGTAGAGCGACTCGAGTTCCTGAAGGGTGAGTTTCTGAAGAGAGTGCTCAATTTTACGTATCAACTCCTCACGCTTATATTCATCTGAATGTAAGAAATTGCTTGTATACGACATATTTCCAAAGGTTTATTTATAATCAATCAATAGTTTCTGCACAAGTGGCACATACCACTCCTTCGTTTCTTGCGCCGTAGGGGTATGGCCACCGGGAAAATGGAAACTGTTCTTGTAGTGTTCCAAGAACAGCGGTTCAAAGTGTGCCAGGGTGTCGGCTTCACCGAACAGCCCCCAGACGGATTCTTCCGAAGCAGGGGTGCAGCCGTCAAACTGCATAGCCTCAATCTTTTCAAACTCACGGACAAGCTGCTCGTCAATGGTAAACGCCTGGTTGCCGTCGGCCCTCGGCGATTTATACTGATGGTCTCCGATACGCTCTCTAAGGAAAGCAGACATCTCGAAATGGGGATTACCCAGCAGCGCAGGCAATCCAAGAGCCGGAGCCACCAGTTGGGCATAGAAAGAGCCACAGCTGTTGCCGACAAGGATATCCGGCTGCTCTACAGTACATAGTTCACGGATAAGACGAAGTGCTGCTGCAGGATGGATAGGCAGGTCAGGTGTCAACACTTCAGCCCTGCCTTCTAATGCTTCTCTCATGGCTACTGCTGGTATACACTGGCCACTGGCAAAGAAACCATGGAGAAAAAGGATCTTGTTCTTTTTGTTCATATTGCTCTGCAAAGGTACTCATTTTTAATGAGGGATCAAAGTGAATGGCAATTTTTGAGTAATAAAAGAAGTCCGGCGGGTATTGGTTCTAAATAATTTATAGTATCTTTGCAACAAATTTGAAGGATATGAAGAAGATTGTATTTGTTATTTGTTTCTTGTTTAGTGCAATAATTGGAATTGCACAATCAGTTTCTTATACATATAAGCCTTTGGCTGCAGAAGGCTGCCAAGTCCGCTACACTCCAAGTTGGCAAGAAGGCAAGCCATACCTTATCGTTAGTGTAAAATCCGACAGAATGAAATTTGTTGCAAATCCAATGATTCTTTTGAAAACCGTTGAAGATGAGATTATTAAACTTGAAGGTGTTCCTCTTGATGTGTCATCTTCAAGTTATGGCATGATATATAGTGGAATTATTTTTCCCATAGAAGAATTTAATGCGACCGCACAATTCCCAATCACGGATGAACAAATTAATTTGTTAGATAAAGGAATCATAAAAGTCCGCATTTCAATGGTTCCAATGAATCATGAAAGGACTTTTAAGAAAGACAAAATAGGTAAGAAACTCTTCAAGGCCTTCCAAAAGTCCAAGAAGATAGATGACAACTTTTGATTTATGGCTTATTTATTTCCATTCGGCAATGAAGTCCATTCTTTGGTGCAACAAGATCGAAGCCCCAAGAAGGTCTTCGTTTTAGGTGTTTATGCCAGCGCCGTTCACGCACGTTGGAAGAAAGACGGCAAAGTTGTATGTCAAGCTTTGGCAGTGGCCAGTGAGCCACGCATCTTCTGGGACGGAAACGTCAACGAGGCAAAGGAAATCATCAGTAAGATTGATATTCCTAAAGCACTCGGCTCGTTGGAGCCTGCTGGCAGGCATCTCAACGGCCCGTCGGCAAAAGTTCTTGATGAACATATCCTTGGTGCCTTGGGATATTCCAGAAAAGACGCTTGGCTCTGTGACCTTCTCCCCGAGACTCGACTAAATCCGAGCCAGGTGAAGGTCATTACCGACCGCTATAATCCACTGATTGAGCAGTATGGCTTGAATGAGGTGACCATCCCCGAACGCCCATCATCTTTCTGCAACGCTCAGCGATGTAATGAAATCCTTCAAGAGCTGAAAGAGTCACAAGCAGAACTGCTGGTGCTGCTTGGCGACATTCCCATTGCCCAGTTCTTGAACGAAGTGGCCAATGTGCCATACTTTTCCCTGCAGGAATATGTTGACCTGTACGGTTATGGTAACGCCACAGATGTCATGATTGGCAATCGGAAGATAAAGGTACTACCTTTGGCACACCCTCGCCAAATCGGTGCTCTTGGTGCCCATAGCGAGAAGTGGAACAAGCTCCATCAGGAGTGGGAAAACAATCTGTTGAAATGAAGATTCTTACCTATAACATCAGCTTATCAACACAGGAGAAAATCGAAACGGTCTTGGCCTACGACGCAGACCTTTTCATCCTTCCGGAAGTGGCATGTCCTTCGAGAGTGGCACTGCCTGAAGGCTATCGCATGGAATGGACAGGCGACTTTCCCAATAAGGGACTGGGCGTTATATGGAAAACGTTGCTTAAGGTGGAAGTCCCAGGATGGTTTAATCCCGCACTCCAGTACTTCCTTCCACTGATGATTGACGGCCAACTGATTATTGCTGCATGGCCTACCACCACCGAGCAGAACAAGCCAATGAAGTATCCACAGATTGCCTTGTCTGCCATTCAGGAATACGCGCCCTATATCAAGCAGTATCCGACCATTATTACAGGTGACATGAACTGTTACAAAGGACAGTCTGGAGAGACAAAGAAATACAGTGTTCAGGCTATCTTCGACACCCTTGCTGACATGGGGCTTACAAGTGTCTATCATCAACTGAAATGCGAAGCAATGGGCAAAGAGTCTGTTCCCACATACTATCATCAATTCAAAGAATCGCAGACGTTTTTTATTGATTATACATTCTCAAGCATTCCGCTGAAATCATATAGTCTTGGCGAGTGGGACAGGAATCTAAGCGATCATATTCCTCAGTTTATTGAGATATAAAAAATAGCAAAAAGAAAGAAGTTACAAAATTTTGAATAATGAGATTGTCATGGTAAATCATATATCTATTGATGTGACGGACGCAAAACAATGTGCCATGCCTAAAGACGAGTTTCGAATCAACAAGTATAATTTCGGACTGCCATTTGAAGACCTGGTTCACAACTCTGCTCCATACGTCCATTTTCAGGTATTGCGCCCGAAAGATAAAGAGCAGCGTGATGATGCATTGGCCTATTTTAAGGAACATGGGAAGATATATGCTACATCTGTCAAGTCCTTAGATATCCTTCTTTATATTGGATGCACGAACGATATTTATATCAAATCAGGTATTGCAGAGGTAGACCCTGAACAGTTCAAATCGCTTATGGCACAGGCTTACCATTGGTTCAGATTTTACGGGAAAGAAGAAATATAATGCCCTTAGTCATATATTTCGTCATTTCTATCCTTTATTTCAAAGAAAACCTCATTGTCCTTTGCCGTATCTTTGATGGCGTCATCGTAGCCAGTTAAAGCGGCAAAGGGCGCAAACTGGGCAGCACGGTTCCATATCGACATCTGAGGATGGCGCTTCGACACATGATGTGGCAGGTTGATAATATCGTCGTACTCATTTCTCATTTCTTTCATTTCTCATTTGGTCCTCCCCCGCTCTATGTCCTCCTATCTGTGCGTTACGCTCTATGGCGGTGGCTCCTTCCTCAAAGTTCAATCCTCTGAGGATGGCGTTCTTGCCAAAACGCGCCTTAATCCTTAACTGGGCTTCCTGTAATCGGCGCTCTTTCTCTCGTTGGGACTGCTCTTCCTGGCGCTGTTTCTCCATAGCCTCGTAGTCAACGAACAAATCTAACTGCTGTGGTGGCTCGTGTCGGGCTGAAACAATTGTTTCAGACACAACATGATTCACCGTGACATTCAAACGACGTATCAACAAAACGGGATTGACTAGCCGGTCGAAGAGTGCTGCCGTGGCTTCCATAATCTGACGGGATGATGACGTGGGCTTGTCGAAACTTGACGTGCCATGAGCATGCTTCGGCACTGACTTTCCGTAGTAGTTGGGGGTTATCTCACCATGGTACTGGGCTCGTATCTCTGGACGTGTCAAATTCTCTGAGTCGTAGGAGACTGTCAGAATAATCTGGTCTGTCACCATCCGCTTGGACACCAAGTCGAGGGCCATACCCTCAGCCATCTCCAATATCACCACACGAGCCTTCTTGAAGTTGTAGGGTTCCTGCAACACCTGACCACTGCTGAAGGAATTGGTTTCAGGACGATAGGCTTTCACATCGGCTATCGTACAGGTTTCCCAGCCCCAGGCATGGTCTATCAACAGTTCGGCATTAACACCGAAGAGACGGTACAACTGCTCTTCGTTCGTTAAGGACATACGGGCCAGTTTGCCCATGGTGTCAATACCATATAATGCCAACTTATTAGCAATACCCCTGCCCACTCGCCAGAACTTAGTCAGAGGTGTATAGTCCCAAAGCTCACGGCGATAAGACATCTCATCAAGTTCGGCTATGCGCACACCGTCCTTATCGGCTGGCATCTTCTTTGCCACAATATCCATTGCCACCTTACAGAGATACATGTTGGTGCCGATGCCGGCAGTGGCTGTAATACCAGTTTGTTTAAGAACTTCACGAATCATGGTCATTGCCAGTTCGTGAGCAGTCATCTTGAACGAGGAAAGATAGTCGGTAACATCCATAAACACCTCATCGATGGAATAGACGTGGATATCTTCAGGGGCGATGTACTTTAGATAAATGCTATAGACTTTGCTGCTCACCTTGATGTAATGCGCCATGCGAGGGGGCGCAGCGATGTAATCAACAGCCCAGTCAGGATGGGCTTTCAGTTCAGGGTCGAAACAGGACTTTCCTGTAAGCCTGTGCTGTGGTGACTGGCGCTGACGCTCATAGTTCACCTCGCGCATACGCTGCACCACCTCGAAGAGGCGGGCGCGTCCACCAATACCATAAGCTTTCAGCGAAGGAGACACCGCCAGACAGATGGTCTTCTCTGTTCGGCTAACATCGGCAACAACAAGGTTTGTGGTCAGAGGATTAAGGCCTCTGTCCACGCATTCTACTGAAGCATAGAATGACTTCAGGTCGATGGCGATGTATGTGCGTTGCGTTTCCTGCATATAACGAATACGTCAGCATGGTATCCAGGTCGCTCGATGACAACTGCAGAAGGAACAACCACTAAGATTAACTATTATTGTAATAGTCTAATTTTTATCTTTCCCTTATATTTAAAAGATTGGGTCTTCAGTGTTTCTATTAGCTTTTCTCTTACTTTTTTTTCCCAATTATTATCGCCAAGATATTTTTTTCTCAAATTCTCTTCACATTTCCTTGAATACTCCTTTTTAGCTTCTACGCATTCTGTCGGACATTGCTTTGATAAAATATAACTATCCTTGAAGAACTGGAGGCACATTTCTCTTGAACATTGTATTGTCGAATTCTTTGTTGGTTCAAACTCTGATAATTCTTCTTTTGGTTCCCAAAACCTGATTCTTTTAATAAACGAAGAGTTTACTAAATCAACCTCTTTTGCATATTTCCTATAGTCCTTCAATTTTATTATAAGGTAGGAAACATCATAGTCTTTTATTTTGTATTCTTTTAATCTTAAAGCTAAATACGTACCTTTTTCTATATTATCAACAGGCATACTGAATAAGATAAACTGCTCGTTAACTTCAGGAAATCTATTGTAATCAATAGTAATATGGAATTGTTTTGGCTGAAACTGTTGAGGATTGAAAATAAGTGTTTCATCTATATCTTCAATAGTTCCATCACTCTTAACTCCCACATAAGTTGAATTAAGACCCATCAAACACACTTGAAGTTTTAGAATCTCCAGTCTGTCTTCACGAGTCTTATATGTTGCGCGTCGTAATTCAGATACAATATAGTCATCATCACAATCATCATTTTCTGGTATGTGAAACCCATCGACTTCATCCATAAATTCTAAGCTCTGAAATTTTCCATTGGTTATTTCAGAGACTGAAAACTTATATAAGTTTATATCAAATTTCATTCCAATTTGAGAATTGGCAAGTCTTAGCTTATCGCTAACATCTTTTTTTAATAACCCTTTTTTCCTTTCTTCTACTGAGCAATATTGATTTTCTAACGATGTTTTATAGTCATAAAAATCATTAACATTATTATCATCACAGAATCGCATAAGAATAGGATGACTAACGTTTTCTACCACTAAGCTTTCTAAAAATTTAATCTCTTTTAAAACTGCTGCCATAATTAATCTTTCTATGTTCAGTATATATCATTTCCTTTCAAGGTACTTCACGGTTTTGCCATGTGCTAGCGAATAAGCTATTTCTCTTTTGGTACTCTCGCCGATATACCCGTCTACGTTGATGACAAAAATCTCATCGGCCATGTCGATCTTGCTTAGGTGCATACGGTCGAGCATATCCTTGATGCCCGGCTTCCAGACTTCTTCGTCGCCTGAATGCCCAAAGAGACCAACGGAAACAACGATGTTTCCTTCAAGCGTCAAACGCTTCTGCGCTTCAAGAAACGCATCCTTGAAGCGGGTGCTACCGCACAATGTGATTACCTTGAACTCGTTGACCATAGCATTTAATCAATGATGGTACTAGGGGGAGTTATAACAGGTTTGCCATCCTTGTCAAGCAAAGGTGTCAAGCCACCCGCATATCCTTCCTGAACGAATAGATAGTTGACACCTGTCTCTCTATCGATAATGATAGATGCTTGTTTCAACAAGCCACCTTGGGCTTTCTCCCAAACGAAACGCTTTCTATTTGCCATAGTCTTAGTCTTTAATAATCTTTTTCTTCGGCAAAGATAATAATTTTCTTCGAGAAAAGGTGCTTTTCCATGTTAAAGTGTCTTTTGGAAAGTCCAAAAGCCTGGGAGCACAAATAGATGAGCATCCAGTTGACCCTAATGCTAAAAGCAAAATCGACGAACTTTTTTAGTCCGTCGATTTTCTAACTTAGTACACCCGCAGGGGCTCGAACCCTGGACACCCTGATTAAGAGTCAGGTGCTCTACCAACTGAGCTACGGGTGCATACTACTAAAAAAGAAAGAGGTTGCCCTCCAATTGTACACCCGCAGGGGCTCGAACCCTGGACACCCTGATTAAGAGTCAGGTGCTCTACCAACTGAGCTACGGGTGCATCCTTTGTTGTTTAGCGGGTGCAAAGGTACTCTTTATTTTTGAAATGACCAAACATTTTTACGTTTTTTTCAGAAAAAGATTCGGATTTCTATTTTATAATGATTTATCTGGCAAGCAATTGGCTTCACAATGCATATAGAAATATCATTTGAGTACTCCTATCTGTTGAAGATCCATGCGCAACTTGTCAGCACCAGTAAATAGAAGTGCATGCATATCACAGGCTTTTGCTGCATCAACATTGGCTTGTTTATCATCAATAAAAAGACATTCGGATGGCAGGAGGTGAAAACGGTCAAGCAGGCAGTGATAGATACGCGGATCGGGTTTGATAAGGTGTTCTTCAGATGATATGACGGTGCCATTAAGCATACGAAGAACAGACAGTCGATCGATGACTGCATAAACTTTATAGGACCAGTTGGTAAGTCCATAGAGATAATATCCCTGGGACTTGAGATCGTGGAGGAGTTCGGTCATCCCAGGTATCACATCGCCTACCATCTCATGGTATCGCGTGTCGTAAAGAGCTATCTCATCTGCAAATTCAGGATGAAGCGATTGCAGGTCGCGTATACACTGAGCATAGTCATCACCTCGATCAAGTCGATCATAGAAGTCGGGGGTGGTAATGTTTCGATGAAACCACTCAGCCTTTTCCGTGTCACCACCAAAGACGGTGTCGTAGAGTTTGTGGGGATTGAAGTCCACCAACACATTTCCAAAGTCGAATACTATATTACGCATCTGATTATCGTTATATAATGAATATCACCTCGTAGCATGGAAGCCAACAAGATTATCGTACCGGTGTGCCATCATTCGGGTGTAGATGTGACGCAACCATAGGGGATGTGTTAGCGTCATCACCAATCCTACAACACACATGATGAAATATGACGTGGTCTCATCGAAGAAAAGAAACAAGACGCCGACCATCACCATAGGGATAAACATAGCAACAAGTTCGATGACAAGTTGCAAACCATTTTCCACATTGCCCTTGCCTGTAATCTTTTGTTCCAGCGGCAAAGTCTGCTTGTTGTAGACTGCGAGTTGGAAAAGAGTAAAATAGAGAAGTCCACTAGATAGTAGCATATAGGCAAACATCATCATCAAAGAGAATTTGCCCTCAATAACTGCTGGTAGCATGATAATAAAGGGAACTAAGAGGACACCTACGTGGAAATAATACTTTGCCTTAAGGAGCGAGAGTATGTTTTCCTGATGTACCATCAGCAGGTCGATATAATTTCCTTCAGGCCCCATTATCTTCACTAATGTGGTCATGCCATAGATGGCAAAGCAGTAGTAGCACCAGAAGTTCTCCATGATGACACTATCATAGATATCGGTGTATGCAATGAGCAGAGAGAGTACAACAATAAGACCGATACTCATTATCATACGTGAACGGATAGCCTTATTGCGCATATTGGACTTCAACTCAAGTTTCAGGTATTCGCCTACAAGTCCGAAGCGTTCAAGGAATGTAAACTTAGACACGCGACGGATGGTGCGGGGGCGTTTTTCTTCACGTGCAATCTCTTCATAGGCAAAACGATACTGCATCTTGGCATTCATACGGAACAATGCAAACAAAAGAAGCAAGCACACTAAACTAAAGAGCCATGTAGCACCCCACTCCATCATGGAGTCGAAGAAATTGTCAACTAAAGTTGAATCTTCGAAGAACATCGGCACTATGAAAGCGCCATAGACAACTATGGGTAACAACCACCACAACAGCGAGCGAGCTACCAATGTACGCACGATCAAGTACCACTGGCTGTTAATCATCACGAAGAGGATACCGCTAAAAAGCACAGCCAGTGCCTGCATCAACGTAGCCTCGCCAGAAATAGTGATATATGCATAAGGGACATAAAGGAAGAGCCATAAGAAGTTATAGCCTGAGAAGATAGAACTGACAAGGAACGACTCTATAACAGAACGCCGGGGCAGAGGCAATAACATATATGGTTTCAACAGAACAGCTGGGGTTTGTTGAACGGCAAACCTAACGAAGAAGTCGAAAACAAGAAACACAGGAAGAGCAATGAAAAGGATAGCGGGTTCACCTTCTTCATTAGAAAGAACGGCCAAAGCCATACCTATAATAATAAGGTAAACGGCCATGAAACCTGAACCAAGGTACATCATAACCTTGGCAATCATACTCTGCTCGAATGCAGGGCTACGCTTATAACTCAGGTTGTTGTGCTTGCGTAAAAGCAAGAGAATCTGAAGACGTGTCATATACTAGCGTAAATCTACGACCTCGGCTGTAGGATAATCCTTAGAATTGAAACTGAACACGCGGTCGTTCAATGAGGTGACTTTGAAATTACTAATGTGAAACACTGTCCACTTGCTACCCTGACGCATTTTCACCTCTGATGGAACATAACTCTTATTATCAATGGTGATAAAGAGTTCCTGTACTCTACGTTTACTATCAGTAGCAGTAAGATGCACCGTATAGTTCTTATCGTTCTTTGTCATCGTATAAGTGAAGCCCTCCTTGTACATATTAATAAATGTATAGGGATTGAGCGCCTGTAGCTGTGCTTCAGTGGGTGTACTGACGTTGACCTCATTATTTTTGGCCAAATAAGTCCATAGCGTCTTCCCATCAAACCACATCGTAGCAGCCGAGGTAGAAGCAGTGAACATACGACCTTTCACTGATATAGTGCCGCTGTTGTTACCATACTGAGCACTTTCCATAGTAAAATTAGCGGATACGCCTTTCTTCGCACTGAGGGTCGACGCACATTTGTCGAGAACAGACTTTGCCGTCTGGGCATCACTTCCTATTGCGATGAGCATGGCCGTAATAATCAAAACAATCTTTTTCATATCAAATATCATTAACTCTTAAAAGCAAACAAAGCTACCTCAATGAGCGCAACAGATTATCCAGGCTAACCTCATCCTGAATAAGCACCTCACGCGGTTTGCTACCATGCGCCTGCCCTACTATACCTGCTTTCTCCAACTGATCCATCAGACGACCTGCACGGTTGTAGCCAATAGAGAACTTACGCTGTATGAGACTCGTAGAACCTTGCTGCGTGCTGATAATGAGTCTGGCAGCATCCTCGAACATCGGGTCGAGATGAGATAAATCGGCATCATTATTACCCCCGAAATCATCTGACTCCGTCTGTGGCGGCTCGGGCAACTCATAGGGTTCAAGATAACCCTGTTGGTCAGCAATGAACTTATTCACCTCTTCCACCTCGGGCGTGTCTACGAAAGCACACTGCACACGGATAGGATCATTGCCTGAGAGGTAAAGCATATCTCCACGCCCGATAAGCTGTTGGGCTCCCATGCGATCAAGAATTGTCTTTGAGTCAATACCCTGTGATACCTTAAAAGCTATACGTGCCGGGAAATTAGCTTTGATAGTACCTGTAATAATATTTGTGGTTGGACGCTGCGTAGCAATAATCATATGAATACCCACAGCACGCGCTTTCTGCGCAATACGAGCAATAGGCAGCTCGATCTCTTTACCTGCCGTCATTATCAAGTCACCGAACTCATCAATAACCACAACGATGTAAGGCATAAACTTATGACCTTTTTCAGGATTCAACTTACGGGCGATGAACTTGCGATTGTAGTCCTTTATATTACGTTCGCCTGCCTCCATCAGCAATTCATAACGGGCATCCATCTCCACACAAAGCGACTGTAACGTACGGATAACCTTTGATGTATCTGTGATGATTGGCGAAGCATTATCATCGGGCACTTTAGCTAAAAAGTGATTGGCAATACGTGCATAGATAGAAAACTCTACCATCTTCGGGTCTACCAATACTATCTTCAGTTCAGCAGGATGCTTCTTATATAATAAAGAGGTAATGATGGCATTCAAACCAACAGACTTACCCTGACCCGTGGCACCAGCAACCAGTAAGTGGGGCGCTTTTGCTAAGTCGAACATGAACACCTCATTAGTAATTGTCTTACCCATAGCACACGGAAGATCCATTGTCGTCTCTTGGAACTTCTTTGAGTTCAACACGCTCTGCATCGAAACAGTGCTCTTTTTCTCATTAGGCACTTCAATACCTATTGTACCCTTTCCTGGTATAGGTGCAATAATACGTATACCAAGAGCCTTCAAACTCAGTGCAATATCATCTTCCAAATTACGAATCTTCGTGATACGAACGCCCTGTGCTGGTACTATCTCATAGAGGGTAATAGTAGGACCTACAGTGGCTTTGATACTCGAAATCTCGATTCCAAAGTTGCGAAGAACTTCAACTATACGATTCTTGTTGGCTGTCTGTTCAGCCATATCGATATACGGTTTTCCATCATCCTCGTAACTCTTCAACAAGTCGAGTGTGGGATAGCGATAGTTCTCCAAATCGCGTTTGGGATCGTATGGCTCCATATTCAACTCACTCTCCACCAGATGTTTGCCTTCAGCTTTCGCCTCCTCACTTGCCACCTCAACTTCCATTCCAAGCTCATCATGTTTACGCATTGGTCTCGGTTCAACATTCAAAGCGGTCTCCGAACCAGTCTCTTCTGTTTTCACTTCAATATGGTCATCGCTGAACTCAACCACTTGCGTTTCTGGGTTATCGAAAACTAGAGAGTTGTCGTTTTCAATAAACTCCTCAGAAGTGGTCAGCTGATAACTATCGTCATCATCACGATGGCTCGTGTCTGCAATAATGAACTTCACACGATCTGTAAAGAACTTGACAGGATTAAGTAATTTACGAATAAAATAAATAGTCTCAGAACTGAGATACATAAGAAAAAGAATGGCGATAATGGCCAGCAATGCAGTGAGACCGGGTGTGCCCACAAAGCCTTCCACAAACTTACCTACGTTCTGTCCGTGATCACCTCCAAGACTGAAATGCAAGTCTTCAAACCATGGGTTGACATACTTTGCCAATGCTATCGAGAACCAAATCATCACTAAGGTCAGACACATAAACCATTTCATCAAGTTGGTTTTGTATGCCTTCATGAGATTAAGAGAGACTATGAAGAGATAGAGAGGAATGATAAAAGCAGGTAGACCAAAGCACTTCTTAATAAGAAATTGTGCCGTATATGCACCTATGGAACCACAGTAGTTCTGAAACTCATGCCCTTCATTGGACAATTCCCCTGATCGAGGAAACTCAATCAATGTCTGATCAGCCTGACCGTTTGTAAAGAAAGAGACAAACGACAAAATCATACATATAGAAACAGCGAAGAGAAGCATTCCCAAGAAGAAATGCAACCTCTCGTTCTGGAATATCTCAGTCACACGACTCATTCCCAGTGCTTCCATGAGAGTAGTGCCCTTCTGATTACTTCTCGCACTGGATTTTTTTCTTTTTGAAGACATGTTGTAATGTGATTATCGTTAATTCTTCTGCAAAAGTAAATGAAAATTTTCAGATATAATCATAAAATCACATTTTTTTTGTATTTTTGCACCTTGAAAACGAAAATATGCCAAAAATTATTTATAACAAGTTTGGGAAAAACGAGATTTCATCGCTTCCTGTTGTTCAGTACAATGGGAAGATTATCGTCATACTTACTCCCGGTGAAACGGAAAAAGCTGTCAACTACCTATTGACAAAATCCATCTTAGGTTTCGACACAGAGACACGTCCCAGTTTCAAGAAAGGCGAGTTACACAACGTAGCTCTCTTGCAGGTTGCCACTGAGCAGGAGTGTTTCCTTTTCCGTCTTAACCATACAGGACTGACACCTGCCATCATCCGGCTATTAGAAGATAAAACGGTAACAAAAGTGGCACTATCATGGCACGACGACCTTATGGGTCTTCACAAACGTAGTGACTTTACTACAGGCATATTCATTGACATACAGCAGCATGTACATGATATCGGTATCGAAGACATGAGCCTAAGAAAGATTTATGCGAATTTATTTGGCGAAAAAATCAGCAAGCGTCAACAGCTGAGCAACTGGGAAGCCGATATTCTGAACGATAGTCAGAAACGCTATGCAGCCATAGACGCTTGGGCCTGTATAAAGATTTACAGAGAAATCATAAGACTCAAAAATACAAAAGATTACAAACTAATTATTAAAGAAGAGAATTATGAGTATCAAACAAGTATATCTGAAACGAGGTAAAGAAGAGAGTCTGCTACGATTCCATCCATGGATTTTCTCTGGTGCCCTTCATCACACAGACAAGGGCATAGAAGAAGGTGATGTGGTACGCGTTGTAAACGAAAAGAACGATTTCATCGCTATGGGGCATTTTCAGATGGGATCTATTGCCGTGCGTATACTCACATTTAATGATATAACCATAGACAATGAATTCTGGCATTCCCGACTGAACTCAGCCCTACAAATGCGCAAAGCTATTGGATTGGCCGATCAAATCGATACAAATGCCTATAGATTGGTTCATGGAGAGGGTGATAATCTGCCCGGACTAATAATTGACATCTATGGTAAAACGGCTGTTATGCAAGCACACAGTATTGGCATGCACAATAGTCGCATAGCAATCGCTGAGAACCTTGTAAAGGTTATGGGATCACGTATTGAAAATATCTATTACAAGAGTGAGACTACCCTGCCCTTCATGGAACCCGAGAATGGCTTTTTATATGGTGGCAGCGAGGAAAACACAGCTATGGAGAATGGTCTTTCGTTTTACGTAGACTGGCTGCGTGGTCAGAAGACCGGCTTTTTTGTTGACCAACGTGAGAATCGCTCATTGCTAGAGCGTTATGCCAAAGGAAAGAGAGTACTCAACATGTTCTGTTACACTGGCGGTTTCTCATTTTATGCTATGCGTGGAGGGGCTAAATGTGTCCATTCAGTAGACAGTTCTGAAAAAGCAATTGAATTGACCCGTCGTAACGTCGCTCTCAATTTCTCTGATGATCCACGCCATACTGCTATTTGTGAAGATGCCTTCAAATATTTAGAGCAGATGGATGACAAATACGACTTGATAATCCTCGACCCCCCAGCATTTGCCAAGCATAGAGGTGCCTTACACAATGCGCTGAAAGGATACACCCGTCTGAACAACAAGGCTTTCGAAAAGATTGCCAAAGGAGGTATTCTTTTCACCTTTTCCTGTTCGCAAGTGGTCACAAAGGATCATTTCCGTAATGCAGTGTTCACAGCAGCCGCTCAGGCTCATCGCAAGGTGCGCATCCTACACCAATTGCATCAGCCTGCAGATCATCCCATCAATATTTATCATCCTGAAGGTGAATATCTAAAAGGTTTAGTCCTGTATGTTGAATAAAGTAAAGACATACATTGATAAAAAACACCTGCTCAGCAAAGAGAAGCGATATCTCGTAGCTCTAAGTGGAGGAGCGGACAGTGTGTGTCTACTTTTGATGCTAAATCAGTTAGGCTATCAAGTAGAGGCTGCACATTGTAATTTTCACTTACGTGGTGAAGAGAGTAATCGTGATGAAAGATTTGTAATTCAACTATGCAAATCTAAAAACATAAAAATACATTTAATTCATTTTGACACAAAGACTTATGCTGATTTACATCACGTAAGTATTGAAATGGCTGCGAGAGAGCTTCGTTACCGATACTTCGAACAACTCAGAACAGACATCGGAGCCGCAGCCACATGTGTTGCTCACCATAAGGAAGACTCAGTAGAAACCATTTTAATGAACCTTCTTAGGGGAACGGGAGTGCATGGCTTATGTGGTATTAAGCCAATGAAAGATTTTATTATCCGTCCACTACTCTGTCTCTCCAGAAAAGAAATTGAGATGTGGCTTGAAGTTCAACATCAGCAGTATGTAACAGACTCTTCAAATCTTACACCCGACATTATTCGCAACCATTTGCGACTGAAAGTCATTCCCTTGCTAAAGGAGAAAACACCTGGAGCCATAGAACAGATACTCACCACAGCTCGACGATTAAATGAGGTGGCACGTGTCTACGATGATGCTATTAAAACCACACTGAACCGACTTGTCCATAACCATTCCGTCGTAATAGAGCATCTACTTAAAGAGCCCTCTCCAGAAAGTATTCTATACGAATGGCTCTCAGATTATGGTTTCTCTCCTTTAGTAATCGAATCCATCGCACAGGGACTCCATGGTTTTCAAGCCGGACGTGAATGGCAGTCAGACACACATTTATTAACAGTCAGCAAAGGAATGCTTATACTAGCCCAAAACCCGACTGAACGGCCCATTCTACATATTCCAGAAAATGGATATTATCTATATGATAATAACGAGCATTTCCGCATTAAGACTAACCCTGGAGTACATATTTTACGTGAGAAAGAGAGCTGTTCGCTTGATGCAGACAAAGTAAAGTTTCCTATCATAATTCGCCCCATACAACAAGGCGACCGATTTCATCCATTAGGGATGAATGGCTCCAAACTAGTAAGCGACTATTTAACTGACATCAAACAAAATCTCATTGAACGACAACGACAACTTGTTGTTACTACTGTTGACAATAAAATCTTATGGGTTGTGGGACAACGTCTTGACCATCAGTATAGAATAGACACTTTTACAAAAAACACCCTCACAATAGAGCACACCTATTAATAACAATATTTTTAGATTACACTTTTTTAACACTTCTAGCGAACAACGTATTTATATTTTTCGTAACTTTGCAGTCACGTTTAAAGGTATTTATTCTTATAGGCCTAATTTTCAGGCACTTATAACTCAAAAAGAGACATTTTAAATGAGACAACTTAAGATTCAAAAGAGTATCACTAACCGATCGAGCGAGGCACTTGATAAGTATCTCGTGGAAATTGGACGTGCTCCACTGATTAGCATTGACGAGGAAATTGAACTTGCTCAAAAGATTCGCAAGGGTGGTCCTGAAGGCGAACGTGCGAAGGACAAGTTGGTGACCGCAAACCTTCGTTTTGTTGTTTCAGTGGCAAAACAATATCAACATCAAGGTTTAACTCTTACCGACTTAATAGACGAAGGTAACATTGGTTTGATTAAAGCTGCTCAGAAATTTGATGAAACTCGAGGTTTCAAGTTTATTTCATACGCTGTATGGTGGATTCGCCAGTCTATTCTTCAGGCTATTGCTGAGCAAAGCCGCATAGTAAGACTGCCTTTAAATCAAGTCGGTTCGCTAAACAAAATTAGTCATGAGATAAACAAGTTTGAGCAGGAGAACCAGCGTCACCCCTCTGTGAGTGAGTTGGCGGAAATGACTGAGATGGACGAGGAGAAGATTGGTCAGTCTATGATGGCTGATGGTCACCATGTTTCTATCGACGCCCCTTTCCAAGACGGCGAAGACAACTGTATGCTCGACGTAATGGCCTCAGGTGATGATACCCGAACTGACCGTCAAGTTGATCATGAGTCGATGGCTCAAGAGTTAAATGCCGTGCTCAACAAGGTACTGAAAGAGCGTGAGATAACGATTATCCGAGAGTGCTTTGGCATAGGCTGCCATGAGAAAGGTCTTGAGGAGATTGGCGACCAGTTGGGACTGACACGTGAACGCGTTCGTCAAATTCGTGAGAAGAGCATTGCTAAGCTTCGCGACTCAGGCAATGCGAGAATTCTGATGAAATACTTGGGTTAATCATTGAAAAAAATTATTCCTTTTATATAATTAAACAGGGGCTCACTTAAAAGTGAAGCCCCTATTTTAATTAGAAATTATACGAAAAACCGAGCGAAGAATATTCCTTAAACTGCCAGAACCCCAAATCGGCATCTCGCACATTAGCATCATCAAAACGTGGGAAGAGGAACAAGTTTGCTGAAATATACTTTGACACTTTCAGAGCAAAAGTATTTTCCCATTCAATCTCGGCACGGTGATAACTAGTGAAACCATAAACACGTGTCTTCCATGTAAGCACATCATTGACAACCCAACTCAATGAAGCAGTCACCTGTGAACCGAAGTCAGTTAAATGATGTTTTCCAGCATCAATACCATAGCGCGAAGGGAACCATTTCTTACCATCGAACACCTCACGATCCACATAACGATAATTGACTGCCAAAGGAGAGAGGTTAATAGTACCTGTTAGTTTCTTATTTAGCCATTCAACCTTGTAATCCATACCAAGTCCGATACTTAAGTTGAAAGGTGACATAAAGTCGGAGTATGTCTTGATATCATTGGATTTGAAACCACGAGAGAACTGTGTATATGCCAACACTTGAAGTGTGTAGTACCAACGATTTGCAGCCTGTAGGCCTACCTTACCAGTATAACGCAACAAGTCTTCGTTGGCTTTGAACTTATGTACAGAATCAGTGCGTGAGGTCTGGAATCCCAATTTCATTTCGAGTTTGTTTTCCCATTTCCACTTCGACTTATTGTCATAGTTGGCCTCAATCGTAATGCTTCCAACTGCAGAGTAGTTCGACTCTCCACCCTTATACCAGTTCCCACTGACATAATTTTGCATAAACTGAAGATAGCCATCTCCTTTAAATTTCCAAAAGTTTGGCTTCTTCACTTCTAACACCACTGGTTCTACCTCGGGTTCATCAGGCATAGGCTCTGACTGGTCAACGACATCAGCTAACTGTGTAACAGGTTGATCAATGATGTCTTGACGCAAGAAACCCGATGCTTTCTGCTCTGTCTCTGTGACCTCAACTAAATCAGGACGATTCAGATACACATGCATTAGCGCCTGATCTATAGCATCACTTGCCTGGTCTGTGTCATCAGAATGCGACATGCTTAACTGATTATCAGCCACTGAGTGATAAAAAGTGACTGGTGCAAACAGTTGGTAATAGCGACCATCGACAGAATCTTTTGGTGTCGCAGCTTGAGTACTGAGTACTCCCATTGCTGTCATTATAATATAAAAATTCTTCATAATTGGTGCAAAGATAGGTATTATTTTTGAAAATATCTCGATTCTCTGCAAGAAAGAGAAAAAAAAATTGTACTTTTGCACCTTGTTAATAAATAAAGAACAAAAAAACAATATAATAACATATGAACAAGAACACAGTAACAGGCTTCGTTCTCATTGCTTTGGTACTCATTGGTTTCAGCTGGTGGACGACCCCTTCGCAAGAGGAATTGGAAGCCCAGCGTAAAGAACAAGAGAAACAAGAATTGGCAGAAGCCAAGGCAGAGAAAGAAAAGAAAGAGGCAGAAATCGCCAAAGCTGCAATGATAGAAGCTGCTGCTCTTGGAGACACCACCGCTCTCTTCTACCCTTCTCTCAATGGTGATGAAAAGTCAATAGTGCTTGAGAACGAGAAGGTTCGTCTGACCCTGAACACAAAAGGTGGTGTACTCTCAGAAGCCATCATCAAGAACTTTAAGAACTACGATGGCAAGGAAGGTGTTACACTCTTCTCAAAAAACATGCAACAATTGTCTTTCACTATTGAGGGCAAGAGTGGCGAGTCAAATATCGAGACAAAGGATTTGTATTTTACACCTACTAATCAGAAAAAAGACGAAGTAACACTTACCGCCTACGGTCGTGACGGTGTCAGTCTGGCGCTTAAATACCGATTAGGACAGGACTATATGCTTCATATGTCAATTGAAGGTGAAGGTCTCGATAAATATGTGTCGCCCAAGGCCCCGCTGAATATTCTATGGACCGACTCATGCCGTCAGCAAGAGAAAGGCTTTACATTTGAAAACCGCTATGCTTCTCTAACCTATAAAGAGGCTGAAGGAAGCACAGACTACTTGAACGAGAACTCAGAGAAAGAAGAAACGACAGAAGAAGCACTTGACTGGGTGGCTTTCAAGAACCAGTTCTTCTCAGCCGTACTTATATCAAAGGACAACTTCCAGAAGGGTGCCCACCTTTACAGCAAGCCTTTTGACAAGCCTAAGAACAAGCAGCGTGGTTATCTGAAATACTATAAGGCCGAACTGACTACCAGTTTCACAGGGCAAAAGTCTGAGTTCGAGATGTTCTTAGGTCCTAATGACTTCCGCCTGTTGAAGGCTGTCGAGGAACAGAGCGAATTCAAGAAAGACCTTGATTTGGAACGACTGGTCTACTTAGGATGGCCCTTGTTCCGCATCATTAACAGATGGTTTACTATCTATGTCTTCGACTGGCTCACCTCGTGGGGCTTTTCCATGGGTATCGTACTGATTCTCATTACTCTCTTACTGAAGGCTATCACATTCCCAATGGTAAAGAAGAGCTTCATGTCATCCGCCAAGATGCGCGTCTTGAAGCCTAAAATTGAAGAGGCTACTAAGCAATATGACAAGCCCGAAGACCAGATGCAGAAGCAACAAGCACAGATGCAGATTTACTCTCAGTATGGTGTGTCGCCTCTGTCGGGCTGTCTGCCAATGCTTATTCAGATGCCTATCTGGATTGCGATGTTCAATTTTGTTCCAAATGCTATCCAATTACGTGGAGAATCGTTCCTGTGGATTCAAGACCTCTCGACATACGATCCCATCGTTGAGTGGAACAGCCATATTTGGGGTATCGGCGATCATCTGTCGCTGACCTGTATCCTCTTCTGTGCCAGCAACCTGCTCTACAGCTATTTTACCATGCGGCAACAGCGGGACCAGATGATAGGTCAACAGGCTCAACAGATGAAGATGATGCAGTGGATGATGTACCTTATGCCACTAATGTTCTTCTTTATGTTCAACGACTATTCCAGCGGTCTGAATTTCTACTATTTCATCTCTTTGTTCTTCTCAGCTATCATCATGTGGGTGCTCCGCAAGACGACCAATGATGAGAAGTTGCTGGCACAACTCGAAGCCAACTATCGTGAGAACAAAGCCAATCCCAAGAAGCAGTCAGGCTTTGCCGCTCGCATGGCAGAGATGCAGAAACAAGCTGAAGAGATGCGCAAGCAGCGTGAAGCGATGAAAAGACGATAACACATACAACACACAACACAATGAAAATCGGTTTCGACAACGACAAGTATCTTAAGATACAGTCACAACATATTAAGGAGCGTATCGCACAGTTCGATGGCAAGCTTTACCTCGAATTAGGTGGTAAGTTGTTTGATGACCACCATGCATCACGCGTATTGCCTGGTTTCAAGCCCGACTCCAAACTGCGTATGTTTGCGCAGTTGAAAGACCAGTTGGAGATTGTCATCGTGGTCAGTGCCGAGGATATTGAGAAGAACAAGGTGCGCTCCGACCTGGGCATCACCTACGATGAAGACGTGCTTCGTCTGCGCGATGAGTTCCAGAGTCGCGACTTCATGGTTGGATCAGTAGTTATCACCCACTACAACGGGCAACGTGCTGCCGATCAGTTTCGTCACCGTTTAGAGCGACTGGGGATAAAGAGTTACATTCACTATCTTATTGATGGTTATCCACACAATGTTGAGCTCATTGCCAGTGATGACGGTTTTGGGAAAAACGACTATGTAGAGACTACTCATGAACTGGTTATTGTCACAGCTCCTGGTCCTGGCAGCGGAAAAATGGCTGTCTGTCTGTCTCAACTATACAATGAGAACAAGCGTGGCATTCGTGCTGGTTATGCTAAGTTTGAGACTTTCCCCGTGTGGAACCTCCCGCTGAAGCATCCCGTGAACATCGCCTACGAAGCAGCCACTGCCGACCTGAATGATGTGAACATGATCGACCCGTTCCATCTGGAAGCCTACGACAAGATAGCCGTCAACTACAACCGCGACATCGAGATTTTCCCCGTGCTGAATGCTCTCTTTGAGGGCATCTATGGAGAGAATCCATATAAGTCGCCTACGGACATGGGAGTTAATATGGTAGGCTTCTGTATCAGCGATGACGAAGTATGCTGTCAGGCTTCTCGTGATGAGATTATCCGTCGCTACTATGACGCAGCCAATAAGTTGGCAGAGGGTGCCGACAACGATAAGGAGATACAGAAAATTTTGTTGCTCTTCAATCAGGCTAAGATTACTACAGCCTATCGTCGTGTAACAGTGGCTGCTGCAGCGAAACAAGAACTAAGTGGACATACAGCAGCTGCGGTTGAACTTGCCGATGGCACTATTGTCACAGCTAAGTCGAGTGATCTGTTAGGTTGCAGCGCAGCACTTCTACTGAATGCTACCAAACATTTGGCAGGCATAGACCACGAGGCAAAGTTAATTCCACAGACCCTTATCGAACCCATCCAGAAGACAAAAATTGAATATCTGGGAGGTCGCAATCCCCGCTTGCATACGGATGAAGTGCTAGTAGCCCTTTCCGTCTTGTCAAAAGACGATGAGCTGTGCCGTCGAGCACTGGAACAGTTGCCTAAGTTACGCGACTGTCAAGTTCACTCCACCGTCATGCTATCTGAGGTTGACCGTAAGATTTTCAAGAAGTTGGGATGCGGTCTAACATGTGATCCAGTGAAGAAGAAATAAAATAACTACTAATATGAAGAAATGCCTATTAATGCTATTCTTAGTGATAGCATCCATAAACATTCAAGCGCAAGACGACGTGAACATAGGTAAACAGAACATCCAGTTACAGGGTGATACTATGACCCCCGAAGCACTCTGGGCTATGGGACGTATCAGCAGTTATGCTGCATCGCCCAACGGTAAGAAGATTGTCTATCAGGTGGGCTATTATAGTGTGAAGTACAACAAGAGTCATCATGTGCTCTACATGATGAACGCCGATGGAAGCGGACAGCAGAAGTTGACTAAGAGCAGTAAGAACGAGACCGATGCCGCATGGCTCGACAATGAGACCCTCGCTTTTATGACCGACGGTGAGGTATGGACGATGAAGTCAGACGGCACCCAGCGCCAGCAACTCACACGTACTAATGGCGAGGTGGAAGGCTTCCTCTTCTCGCCCGACCATACCAAGGTCATCCTCTTGAAGTCGATTCCCTTCTATGATGTCATCGCTGAGCGTCCCGCCGATCTGCCTAAGTCAACTGGCCGCGTGGTCAACGACCTTATGTATCGTCACTGGGACCACTATGTGGAGAGCATACAACATCCGTTTCTCTTTAATGTCGGAAATGATTTAGTCATTGACAACAACGGCATCGACCTGCTCGAAGGTGAGCCCTATGAGTGTCCGATGGAACCCTTTGGCGGCATTGAGCAACTGGCGTGGAGCACTGATTCCAAGCAAATCGCCTACACTTGTCGTAAGAAGACAGGTCTGGCCTATAGTATCTCCACCGACTCAGACATTTATTTATATAATATAAGTACGCGCGAGACACGCAACCTCTGCAAGCCAGCCGACTATGTAGCCCCCGCCGTGGAACCCACTAAGACCCTGCGCACACAGGCCGTCAATAGTGTCGACAATCTGAAGAACAACCCCGGCTACGACCAAAATCCCAAGTTCTCACCTGACGGTCACTATGTGGCATGGCTCTCTATGGCTCGCGACGGCTATGAAAGTGACCGCCAGCGCCTGTGTGTCTATGACCTCCAGAGCGGCGAGAAACAGTACGTCACAGAGCAGTTTGACTCCAATGTCGATGACTTCTGTTGGAGTGACAACACTAAAGATGCCACTCTCTACTTCATCGGCGTGTGGCATGCCACTGAGAACCTCTATGCCGTAACCTTCCAGAAAGCTAAGGGCAAGGACAAGGACAAGGGACTCCAGGCCCGTGCACAGGTGACAAGACTGACACATGAGTGTGCCGACTGGGGGGCACTCAGTTTGATGAACAATGGCCGTCAGTTGCTGATGGAACGTCACAGCTACCTGGAGCCTGCCGATCTGTATGTGCTCACACCCAATACCAAGAAGCCAGAGCAGACCACCATCACCCAACTCACACAAGAGAATAAGCACGTGCTCGACCAGTTGGCCAAACCGTCAGTAGAAGAGCGTTGGGTGACCACTACTGATGGCAAGCAGATGCTCTATTGGGTTATCCTTCCACCTCATTTTGACGCATCTAAAAAATATCCAACCCTGCTGTTCTGTGAAGGCGGGCCACAAAGTCCTGTATCCCAATTCTGGAGCTATCGCTGGAATTTCTTCATCATGGCCTCACAAGGATATGTTATCGTGGCGCCCAACCGTCATGGACTGCCAGGCTTTGGCTCAGAATGGTGTGAAGAAATCAGCGGCGATTGGACCGGTCAATGCATGCGCGACTACCTAAGCGCCATTGATGATGCCTGCGCTCATCTGCCGTATGTCGACCGCGACCGCCTCGGTGCCGTAGGCGCTTCGTTTGGTGGTTTCTCGGTTTACTACCTCGCCGGCCACCACGACAAGCGCTTCAAGTGTTTCATTGCTCACGATGGTGCATTCAACCTCGAAGCGATGTACACGGAAACCGAAGAGAACTGGTTCAGTAATTGGGAGTATGACGATGCCTATTGGAACAAAGACCGCACCGCTAATGCCGATAAGACTTACAAGAACTCGCCCCATCAATATGTAGACAAATGGGACACCCCCATCCTCTGCATCCACGGCGAGAAGGACTATCGCATCAACGCCACCCAGGGAATGTCGGCGTTCAATGCCGCCCGCATGCGTGGCATCGAGGCCCAGCTGCTCATCTTCCCCGATGAGAACCACTGGGTGCTAAAGCCCCAGAACGGTATTCTGTGGCAACGCACGTACTTCAACTGGCTGAGCCGCTGGCTGAAGAAATAATCAAGAAAAAACGAAATACCGAAATACCGGAATACCGAAATATCGAAACAACGAAAAAAAATAAAAATGACACAACAAATTCAAAAGACACTCCGTGACAGTGCTGGTATGCGCTGGACGGCCTTGCTGCTTCTTGCCCTTGGCATGTTTTGCAGCTATATCTTCATGGATATCCTCTCACCCATCAAAGACCTGATGGAGTCATCCCGTGGATGGGACTCAACCTCCTTTGGTCGTATGCAAGGCTCTGAAGTATTCCTTAATGTATGGATCTTTTTCCTAATTTTTGCAGGTATCATCCTCGACAAGATGGGCGTACGTTTTACTGCCGTACTCTCTGGCGTTGTGATGCTAATTGGAGCTTGTATTAAGTGGTATGCCATCAGCGAGTCGTTCATGGGAAGCGGTTTGGAAACTTGGTTTAACACCCATTTGAACTGGGGGCCTCTCTTCGGCGTGAAATGGCTTGACATTCTACCCTTTGCTGAAGGCATGCCAGCCTCGGCCAAGTTGGCTGCCTGCGGATTTATGATCTTCGGCTGCGGCTGCGAGATGGCTGGCATCACGGTAAGCCGCGGTATCGTAAAATGGTTCAAGGGACGAGAAATGGCTCTTGCTATGGGCAGCGAGATGGCACTCGCCCGTCTAGGCGTAGCCACCTGTATGATTTTCTCGCCTTTCTTTGCTAAACTGGGAGGTACAGTAGACGTTAGTCGTTCCGTAGCCTTTGGTGTGGTGCTGATGTGTATTGCCTTAATTATGTTCATCACTTACTTCTTTATGGACCGCAAACTTGATGCTCAGACTGGCGAGGCTGAGGAAAAAGACGATCCGTTTAAGATCAGCGATTTAGGACAGATCCTCACCTCCAGTGGTTTCTGGTTGGTTGCTCTGCTTTGCGTCCTTTATTACTCTGCAATCTTCCCTTTCCAGAAATATGCTGTAAATATGTTGCAGTGCAATATCGAACTGGGAACTCCAGAAGCAGGTAGTTTTTGGGCCAGTTCATCGATTACCATTGTGCAGTATGCCATCATGCTTGTGATAGCTGCCTCGGCCTTTGCTAGCAATTTCCAGAAAAATGCCAAGGCCAAGTATGGTCTTCTGTGTATGTCAATAGTATCACTGGTGGTATATTGCTGGATGGGCTATATGCGTCAGAGCCATGAAGCTATCTTCGCTGTGTTCCCCTTGTTGGCTATGGGTATCACTCCCATCCTTGGCAACTATGTCGACCATAAGGGTAAGGCCGCTTCTATGCTTGTCTTCGGCTCGCTGCTACTCATCGCTTGTCACCTGACGTTTGCCTTTATTCTTCCCATGTTCAAGGGCAGCGCCGTGATGGGAGTGATTATCGCCTATTTCACTATTCTGGTGTTGGGTGCATCGTTTTCTCTAGTTCCCGCATCACTGTGGCCCAGCGTGCCTAAGTTGGTAGATGCTAAGATTATCGGTTCCGCCTACGCTCTGATTTTTTGGATTCAGAACATCGGTTTGTGGCTGTTCCCAATGCTTTATGGTATCATTCTCGACTCTACCAATCCCGAGATAGCTCAGGCTGTGGCCAATGGTAATATGGATGCCGAGAAAGCAGCTGTATCATATAGCCACACAGTGCCCCTAGTGATGTTTGCTGGTCTGGGGGTTGCCGCTCTCATCATCGGTCTTATTCTGAAGGTGGTGGATAAGAAGAAGGGGCTCGGATTGGAAGAACCCAACATCAAAGAGTAAACCAATTTCAACAACGGATTATTTCGAACTATACACAATAATCCAGACATAAAAAGATAAGAGCATTTGCATAAGTAGATGCTCTTATCTATTTAAGAATACAATGTTCCTCAACATGCACTCAAGGAGTTTCCAAGTAGCAATCTACGAGTTTCCAAGTTGCAAACCTGGAGTTTCCAAGTTGCAAACTAAAAGAATAATAGTTTCTAATTAAGCCCTCCATATAAGGTATAAACGTACAAATAATATGCAAAAACGTAAAAATTTCAAGTAATAGAAACAATTCCTTGAAATTTATCCACTTTTTATTACGATTTCTAAATATTTTGAAGTACCTTTGCAACAAATTATCAGTTTTTTCAGGATATGAATCCATCAACAGATAACATAGAGAAGGATATCATCACCGGTAGCGAGGCTCTAATGAGAGCTTTGCAGGCTGAAGGTGTGAAAACCATTTTCGGCTATCCGGGCGGGGCAATCATGCCAGTGTTTGACGCTCTATACGTCTACACTCAAGGTGAGAAGAAAGCATTCCATCACGTGCTAGTGCGCCACGAGCAGGGAGCTGTTCATGCCGCACAAGGCTATGCCCGAGTGAGTGGTGAGGTGGGAGTCTGTCTAGTTACTAGTGGTCCTGGTGCAACAAACACACTGACAGGTGTGGCTGATGCCATGATGGACTCAACGCCATTAGTGGTTATTGCTGGTCAGGTTGGCATAGGAGCATTGGGAACAGATGCCTTCCAAGAGGTGGATTTAGTTGGTGTAGCACAACCTATCTCAAAATGGAGTTACCAGATACGTCACGCAAAGGATGTGGCTTGGGCGATAAGTCGGGCTTTCTACATTGCCCGAAGTGGTCGTCCTGGTCCAGTGGTGCTCGACTTCCCTAAGAATGCACAGACACATACAACAGAATGGAATGGTGCAGAGCGTGTAAACTTCGTACGAAGCTACGTGCCCTACCCCACACCAGACAATTCAGCTATAGCTGAAGCTGCCAGGCTAATCAATAGTGCCAAAAGACCATTAGCATTAGTGGGACAAGGAGTGGAATTAGGAAACGCCAATGAAGAGTTACTCCACTTTCTCGAAAAAGCCGATATACCTGCCGGTCGCACCTTACTAGGATTATCAGCCCTATCATCGCGCCACCGTCTGAACAAAGGTATGCTTGGCATGCACGGACAATATGCCGTGAACATGAAAACGCAGGAGGCCGATGTTATCATTGCTATAGGCATGCGCTTCAGCGATAGAGTTACCGGCGTGCCCTCAACATATGCCAAACAAGCTAAGATTATCCACCTTGACATCGATAAAGCAGAAATCAACAAATGCATCCAGACTGACGTGGCCGTCATAGGCGACTGTAAGGTAACGCTACCTGCCATCACGGAACAAATCGAGAAAAACAAACATACCGAATGGATTGCATCGTTCGACCATTACACACAAATGGAAATGGAAGAGGTTATTGAACGTGCCATTCATCCCAAAGAAGGGCCACTCCTTATGGGTGAAGTGGTCAACGTGGTAGCAGAAGCGACAAAAGGAGATGCCATACTTGTAACCGATGTAGGTCAGAATCAAATGTTTGCATCGAGATATTTCCACTTCAACAAAAAAAGAAGTATTGTCACTAGTGGCGGACTAGGAACCATGGGGTTCGGTATGCCAGCAGCAATCGGAGCTACCCTTGGTGCTCCCCACCGTACCGTCTGCATGTTCTGTGGTGACGGAGGATTCCAGATGAACATCCAAGAACTAGGCACAATCATGGAGCAACAATCTCCTGTAAAGATGATTCTGCTGAATAATAGTTACTTGGGGAACGTGCGCCAGTGGCAGGATATGTTTTGGAACGGAAGACGCTCGTTTACGAAGATGTTAAATCCACAATATCAACTCATTGCACAAGCTTACGGGATTCCCTATGATATAGTCATCGACCGCAAAGACCTACAGGCGAAAGTACAGAATATGCTTTCAACAGATGGTCCATACCTCCTAGAATGTGTCATCAAGGAAGACGACAACGTGATGCCAATGACTGCACCTGGCAAAAACGTAGATGAGATGGAATTGAAGTGGTAAACCTCTAGCACCCTCAAAAAAAGGACATTGTAAGTAATGAAAGAATAAATTCCTTTATAAAAGATAATGACTACAAACAAAATAAACAATACATCCATTAAGCATATCTCTCATCGGGAAGACATGGGGTTGACTGAAAGCACTAATGACAAAAAGCTTTATACATTGTTAGTGTACTCTGAGAACGTAGCAGGTATCTTGAATCAGATTACAGCAGTGTTTACACGAAGACAAGTTAACATCGAAAGTCTCAACGTGTCGGCCTCCAGTATAGAGCATGTACATAAGTACACCATCACCGCATGGTGCTACGACGATCAAATAGTAAAAATTACCAACCAGATAGAAAAGAAAATTGACGTTATTAAGGCCAATTACTTTACCGATGAACAACTGTTTATCCGTGAGACCGGCCTATACAAGCTATCTACTGAAATTGTAATGCAAAACGCTGAAATATCACGTACCATTCGACGACACGATGCAAGCATTACAGAGGTGAACCCTACCTATGTCATCGTGATGAAAAATGGTAAGACAGACGATATTATTTCGCTCTATCATGCTCTTGACGCCTTCGATTGCGTACTACAATACACACGTTCAGGACGTATTGCAGTAACTCGTGGAATGCAGGAACAAGTAAGCGATTTCTTAAGGATGAGGAACGAGGATAAACAATAATCTCGATGATTCATTCATTGTTTTTACATGACCAACAATTCCTTGAATAGAACAAACTTTATTAATTAAATAATTAACAATTATGGCAGAAATGAATTTTGGCGGTGTCATCGAGACTGTTGTCACCAGCAAAGAGTTCTCACTCGAAAAAGCACGTGAAGTATTGAAAAACGAGACCATCGCTGTCATCGGCTATGGTATTCAGGGACCTGGACAGGCATGCAACCTGCGCGATAATGGCTTTAATGTCATTGTAGGTCAGCGTCCTGGAAAGACATTCGACAAGGCGGTGAATGACGGTTGGGTACCTGGCAAGACCTTGTTCTCTATTGAAGAGGCTGCAGAAAAGGGTACCATCTTATGCATGCTACTCTCAGACGCAGCACAGATTGAGACTTGGCCCACTATCAAGAAACACCTTACACCTGGTAAGACTCTGTACTACTCTCATGGTTTTGCCATCACTTGGAACGACCGTACTGGTGTTGTTCCTCCCAAAGATGTCGATGTTATCCTTGTAGCGCCCAAAGGTTCAGGCACTTCATTACGCACCATGTTCCGTGAAGGACGAGGTCTGAATTGCTCTTACGCAGTATATCAGGATGCTAGCGGAAAGGCAGAAGAAAAAACCATTGCCTTCGGTATCGGTATCGGCGCTGGTTATCTATTCAAAACGACTTTTGAACGCGAGGCTATCAGCGACCTTACTGGTGAACGCGGTTCATTGATGGGTGCCATTCAAGGATTGCTCTTGGCTCAATATGAGGTACTGCGTGAGAACGGCCATACGCCTTCTGAGGCATTTAATGAAACTGTTGAAGAACTGACACAAAGTCTGATGCCTCTTTTCGCACAAAAGGGTATGGACTGGATGTATGCAAACTGCTCAACGACTGCACAGCGTGGTGCACTCGACTGGATGGGTCCGTTCCACGACGCTATCAAACCCGTTGTTCAACAACTATATGAAGAGGTAAAGAGCGGTCGTGAAGCTCAGAAAAGTATCGACTCGAACTCAAAGCCAGACTATCGTGAGGGATTGGAGAAGGAACTGACCGCTATGCGCAATCAGGAGATGTGGCAAACAGGTGCTGTCGTACGTCAGTTACGTCCTGAAAACCAGTAATCAGTGACGATAGCGAATATCGAAGAGCCGGTGGCCGTTGGCTAACCGGCTCTTATCAACTTCGCCCTTAATACCGTGAATGCGTCCCCGACATGTGTATTGCCACATTGTGAAGTCGCGCTCATCAGCAAGCACAGGTTGTTCATCGGCATACATCGCTATCCAAAGTTGATAGTCATTGAGCTTGCCAATGAGATATTTGTTGTAGAAATTACGATAAGTATAAACAATCGGTTTCTGATGGTATGTTTCTTCTATCATCAACAGGAATTTACTCAAAGAATCACAGAAATCCTCAGGACTCAAGTCGCCCATCGTCTCAACATCGAGCATTGGAATAAGATCTTGCTCACCAGGCAAACACTGACTAGTGAAATTATCCAACTGTAACTGTAAATCTACCTTAGGACGAAAAAAATGATAGCTGCCCACCTTCAAGCCGTGCAGATGAGCTAGTTCAATATTGCGAGAGTAAAGGGCATCTACACGATCGCCCCCCTCACTGGCTTTCAGATAAGCATACGCCATATTGGTCTCCTCGCCAACAGCCTTCCAAAAAACATCATTCTGATAATGACTCACGTCAATGCCATGAACATGCTGACAGGTATCTTCACATGCCAACCATGGATCTTTGTCGTGAACAGAAAGAACCAAAGGCTTGCGCGTCACTATTTTTGTCGTTTTTGCACGATGACGTTTCCTCTTAGAACGAGCGGCATCAACCGACATAAAAGACAATAAAAAAAAAGATAAAAGAAGTAATATACTGAATTTTCTCATTGTTACATTATTTTAGTTGCAAAGTTAATGATTTTTCACTAAAATAACGTATCTTTGCAACAGAAATTAAAAAACATGAAGAATATTTTAATCATTGCTTGTCTGATGCTTCTTGCTGCCTGTGAAAAGGATAGTGAAGAAAGCGTAAATATAGAACAGACAGTACTTATTTATATGGCTGCCGACAATAGTCTCAGTGGCTACTCGAATAGTGATATAAATGAAATCATCATAGGAAGCCATAATCTTACCAACAAACAAAAACTATTGTTGTTCATAGACAAATCCAGCGAAAACCCATATCTTTTGGAAGTAACCAAAGGAGATACCATTCGCATGAAGACTTTTAACGAAGAAAGAAGATCATCCGATGCGCTACTCTTGCAGGAAATTATGCAATGGACCGTTTCACGCTATCCCTGCAACAGCTACGGTTTGGTGCTTTGGGGGCATGCCAATGGATGGGTCTATTACGACCAGGAAATGATAGCTGCACCAAGAAGAGCCTATGGACAAGATTCACATGATAACATATTTACTTGGATGAATATCCCTGACTTAGCAGAAGCATTGAGCACGACACCTAGACTCGACTTCATATTTGCAGACTGCTGTGCCTTCCAGAGCGTGGAGTCAATGTATGAATTACGTAACGTTGCCAACTATATCATAGGATCGCCAGCAGAGATTCCTTCTGAGGGCGCACCCTATCACACACTCTTACCAACACTCTTCAGTACCGAAAGCCAATTCTACAAACAAGTGGCAGATTCGTATTTCGAACAAGAGACCTTTGATAGAAGAAAAATACTATTGTCGGTAGTACGAACAGACAAAATGGAAGAATTGGCGCAAGCCACACGACAAGCATTGGCCTCGTTTATACCACAGCTCACCGACCCACTCCATCCAGATGTCAGTGGATTGATTTATTACTATAGTCACACGCTCTTCGATATGAACGACTTCATACTAAAATATGCTGATAACGATACATATAGAGAATGGAAAAAAGTATTCGACAACGCAGTTATCTACACTACTTACACAAATCGATGGCGCGCCAACTATGTAAATTTTGGAGACTTCGACATCAGTGAGGAAAAATATGGTGGACTGAATATATTTATTCCACAGTTGAGTAACAAGTACGGCAGTAATTACATAACACATCTTGATATTCAGAACAAGGGAATCAAACACATGCAATGGTACCAAGCTGCAGGACTAGACCAGTTAGGCTGGTAAGGCTTCAATGGCATAGGTCAACACATAGTCATCTGTCATTACAACAGTAATCTCAGTTTTGATATTTCGTTTTAAGTTCTCTACCACAAGAACTTTTGGACCTATACTCAACGTACGCATTTCAAAATACTGAAGGTCATCAGCAGAATGAAGTTTATAAAGGGTCTCCTTAGCCGACCAAACTGTCAATTGTTGATTAATGCCAACCACCAACTCATCAGGACGAATAAACTTATGAACAACACGTGCCACTCGTTCAGAACGATACTCTATATCTACAGCAACATTTTTATCTAACGAGAGAATCAAGACAGCATAATCTTTGGTATGACTTATACTAATCTGGTAACCTTGAACAAAGGGTTTCCCGCTAGAATAATGACCTATCGTCAACTGGGGATTGTCAGTCATCGCAACCAACAGAGCACGAATGCATAGAAACTCTTTTTGTCGAACTTCCGATTTGAAAGGAATTGTCAAAGACCCAAGATGAGGGTATAACGCACACAACTCAGCGGGCGACTCGTCCATCCGCCAAAGTCCCAACCATGTAGCAGAACTCAATTGACGTATCTTAACGAGTGCCATCCTGCTTGTTAACGACTACTTTTATCTTGGAAATACGATGTCCATCAAGTTCCACAATGTCGAACTTGAAATCTTGATACTCTATACGTTCGCGTTCCTTTGGGAAATCTCCCTTTAACTCAAGTAAAAGACCGGCTAATGTGTCAGCATCGCCCTCTACATCCTTGAAGACATCAGAATCAAGGCGCATAATTTTATAGAAATCGGCCAATAATGTTTTACCTTCAAAGAGATAGGTATTAGCGTTAACGCGTACGTAATTTTTCTCGTCTTCGTCGTACTCATCATTAATCTCGCCGACTATTTCCTCAAGAATATCCTCAAGAGTAATTAACCCGCTCGTGCCACCAAACTCATCGACGACGAAAGCTATGTGAACCTTATTGGCCTGGAAATCCCGCATCAAGTCATCAATTTTCTTCGTCTCAGGAACGAAATACGGCGGACGAATCAATGACTGCCAACGGAAATTAGCAGGCTTATTAAGATAAGGCAACAAGTCCTTGATATAAAGAATGCCACGAATATTGTCAATAGAATCTTGATAGACAGGAATACGAGAATAGTTGTTTTCCACAATACATTGTATAACCTCAGGGAATGTGGAACGAAAATCAAGATCAACAATATCTTGACGGCTAGTCATCACTTCCTTTGCTGTCTCATCACCAAAGCGAACAATGCCCTCCAACATATTCTTCTCTTCCTTAATGTCTTCTTTATCAGTCAACTCCAAGGCTTGCTCCAAGTCATCCACACTGAGCACATGGTTGTCGGTTTGAACCACTTTATCTGCAATAAAAGAAGAGCGAATCAATACATTTGAAAGAGGGCTGAACAGTTTACTCAAGAATGAGATGGAACCTGCAAACAATCGACATACAGAGAGTGCATGCTGACTACAATAGACCTTCGGCATTATCTCACCAAAAAGCAATAGCAAGAAAGTAAGCAGTACAGTAATACATATGAACTCCAACCATTGTGCATTACCAAAACTAATCACACTGGCAAAGAAGAAATTGCAAAGCATGATAATAGTTACGTTCACAAGATTATTTGTAATCAGAATAGTTGCGAGCGTACGTTCTGATTCTGTACGTAACTGTTTAATAGTTGCATCGCTTTTATGTTTTTCGCTTTCCAAATTGTTAAGATCATTGGGATTTAGCGAGAAAAAGGCAATTTCTGAACCTGAAGCAAAGCCAGACACTAGCAATAAGACACAAGCTAAAATACCTGCAACTATGGCACCCGTAGTTGGTGCCAACACTTGAACTTCACTAAATATTTGTTGGAAGTAGTCCATTTACTCTTGAGTGTTAGAAACAGCACGAGGAGAAAGCATTTCCAAATTATCTGCCCATATTTCAGTAACATACTGTTTCTGACCTTGTTTGTTATCGTAGCTAGTATAACGGATACGGCCCTCAATATACAGTTTGTCACCTTTGTGAACATAGCGTTCCACTATCTCAGCCAAACGATTCCATAGAATAACATTATGCCAATCGGTGTGATCGGGAACCTGAGTGCCATTCTGCAATACATATCCTTTCTCAGTAGTGGCCATACGAACACGTGCAACAGCCTTACCTTGTTCTATGTAACGCACCTCAGGCTCAACACCCACATTGCCAATTAACATGACCTTATTCATAATTGAAAAACCACTAATTGATTATTTTGCCCTACCTAAATAACGGAAATGGAAGTTCTTACCCTTAGCAGACGGAAACTGACTGCGCTCATCAACACGTTGACGCAGATTATCTACAATGCGATTGTAACAGTCCAGACCAGACATTGCACGGACATTGGCAACATAATGTGTATCACGATACTGGTATTTACCTGTGCCAGGTACCATCAATACACGTTTGAAGTCAATAATACCTTCATACCAGCCATCACGTTCTTCATTCAACTTCAATACGACAGGAGATGTAACCCGTTCCTTGGGTTCAAGATCAGACATACGAACAGCTCGTTTCTCCTTGAAATCAAGCATAGAGGCTGCTTGTGTCTTTATAATAATAAAATAGACACGTGGACGAATCTTATAACGTTTAGGATAGACAATATCACTGGCAACATATTCACGAATATCAGATTCCAGAACTGGATTCATGCCGATTTCATCAATAGAACGTAAGAAATCAATAGCATCATCAACACTCGTTACAAGTGTTTCCCTATCAAAATATCTTAAATATAAATTCATGTGAATGGATGTTTTCCTAAAATACAAAAAGAGCGGAAAACGGGACTCGGACCCGCGACCCCAACCTTGGCAAGGTTGTGCTCTACCAACTGAGCTATTTCCGCAGTAAATAAAAAGGGTTCAAAATGGTGAAGAGGAGGAGACTCGAACTCCCACGTCGCAATTGACACTACCCCCTCAAAGTAGCGCGTCTACCAATTCCGCCACCTCTCCAACATAATTACAAGATGAATAAAAAGAGTGCCCAGAACAGGACTCGAACCTGCACGCCTCGCGGCACACGCACCTGAAACGTGCGCGTCTACCAATTCCGCCACCTGGGCTTTAAGACCGAAGCCTTCTTCAAAGTCTCTCTTTTTGTTCAAAATGTGAGCGGAAAACGGGACTCGGACCCGCGACCCCAACCTTGGCAAGGTTGTGCTCTACCAACTGAGCTATTTCCGCATTTCTTCCATTTAGGAAGGCATCTCTCTCGATTGCGGATGCAAAGGTAGCATATTTTTTCGAACCCACAAAACTTTTCTCCGTTTTTTTTCAAAAAAAGTAGAAAATTGCAAATTATTTCGTATCTTTGCCGCAAAAACAAACACATAGTATGAAAAGATTACTGCTCACAATCTCAATAGGGATAGCTTGCATGACATTTAAACCTGCTATGGGACAATCAAAAACCATTAAACTACGCGTCATTGAAACTAGTGACGTTCATGGATTTTTTTTTCCATATGACTTCGTGGAAGGTAATATTATAGATGGTACGCTTGCGCGCGCAAATACCTATATAAATAATTTGAGGAAGAATTATGGCAACCGCTTATTATTACTTGACAATGGTGACATTCTCCAAGGACAGCCCACATGTTATTGGTCTAACTATGTAGCGACAGACGAAGAGAATATTGCTGCTTCAATCATCAACTATATGGGATATGATGCTGAAACATTTGGCAACCACGATATTGAGACAGGGCATGCCGTCTATGACAAATGGATCAAAGAGGTAAAATGTCCTGTATTGGGTGCCAACATTGTTGACAAAGAAACCGGAATGCCTTACGTACTCCCATATACGATTTGCGTCAGAGATGGAGTAAAGATAGCAGTATTAGGTATGCTTACACCCACTATCCCATGTTGGCTCAACGAGGATTTATGGAAGGGACTTGACTTTCAGGAAATAGTAAACTGCGCTCGCCACTGGGTGTCGTATATCAAAGCTGTGGAACATGCCGATCTCATTATCGGTCTGTTTCATAGTGGCAAGAACGGAGGTATCACGATGGACAACGGCATTGAAGAGGACGTAACAGAACGGGTGGCACGCGAAGTGCCAGGATTTGACATCATCTTTTTCGGGCATGACCATCAGCAACATAATGAATGGGTAACGAATGTTGAAGGCAAGCAAGTGCTCATTTTAGACCCATCATGTTGGGCATTGGCTGTAGCCGATGCGCAGATAGAGCTGACCTACGAGAGCGGCAGACTGATAAAGAAAGACATCCAAGGTACAATCGTAAGCATACGCAACGAATCTGTTGACGAGGAGATGATAGCCCACTTCAAGCCTCAGCTCGACCGTATCAAAGCGTACGTTAACCGTCCTATCGGTATCTTTGAGGCGGAAGCACGAACACGCGATGCTTACTTCGGCAGTTCGTCTTTTATTGACTTTATCCACAACCTCCAGCTACAGATTTCAAAGGCAGACATTTCATTCAATGCGCCATTGTCGTATGACGCAACAATTCATGCTGGTGAGATAACAGTGGCCGACATGTTTAAACTCTATCGATACGAGAATCAACTATACGTGCTCCAGATGACTGGTAGGGAGGTACGAAAGCATTTGGAAGAAAGCTACGACAGATGGGTAAATACAATGGTGTCGCCTGATGATCATCTACTGTTACTCAACATCCAGTCACGCTCTGACCAGCAGCGCATGGGATTCAAGAATTTCACTTTCAACTTCGATTCTGCAGCAGGCATTGATTACGAGGTTGACGTTACCAAACCAAACGGTCAGAAAGTACACATACTCCAAATGTCAAATGGTGAACCATTTAATGAGCAAAAGATCTACAAAGTGGTAATGAACAGCTATCGCGCCAATGGAGGTGGAGAGCTCATCACAAAGGGAGCAGGCATTCCAAAAGAGGAAATCGACAAGCGTATTGTTTACCAGTCACCTCTCGACTTACGCCATTACCTGATGAAAGAGATAGAAAAACAAGGAAACGTCAAACCTAATGCTAACAAAAACTGGAAGTTTGTGCCTGAGACATGGACAGTTCCCGCCAGTCATCGTGACTATCAGTTATTATTTGGAGGTAAATGAAGCACTATTATTTCGTTTTTTGTAAAGATGACCTGCTATTGGAACGATGCGAAGATGGTACTTATACCGTTCCATGTCAGGAAGAACCGCCCACAGAATTAAAACCTTGGACAGCTGTGCTAAACATTCCACAACTCAATGGAATAGATGTGAAGGCGTATAGAATCGATACGCCAGACTTAAAATATGAGATGTGTCCTCTACGCCAAAGCTACTATAAACTGCCAGAAGCACTCTATTTAAAAGCTGGCAAATGTGCAGAATTGCTTTACTGGGACTCCAACACCAGGTTCTGTGGTGTCTGCGGAGGACCGATGAAGTTTCACACTGATATTTCCAAGCGGTGTGAGAACTGCGGCAAAGAGGTATGGCCTCAGCTGGCCACCGCAATCATCGTACTTATCCATAGAGGTCCTGATGAAGTGTTACTGGCAAAGGGACGAAACTTCAAGCGCGATTTCTATGGTCTTATAGCGGGATTTGTAGAAACGGGTGAGACCCTCGAAGAAGCGGTTATTCGTGAGGTTAAAGAAGAGACAGGTCTTAGTATAAAGAATATCCGATACTTCGGTTCTCAACCATGGCCCTATCCTAGTGGATTGATGGTAGGATTTAATGCCGACTATGATTCTGGTGAGCTCCATGTACAACGTGAAGAACTGAAGAAGGTGGGGTGGTTTCAACGTGACCATTTGCCTAACATCCCCGAAAAACTATCGATAGCAAGACAACTCATCGATTACTGGCTAAATAATTAAATCATATTAAATCACTCATAGAATGAAAGTATTTGTAAGCGGTTGTTACGATCTTCTACATAGCGGACATGTAGAGTTTTTCCGTCAGGCCTCACAATATGGCGACCTCTATGTTGGTATCGGTTCTGACGCTACTATCATGGAGTATAAACACCATGCTACGCTCTATCCGGAACAGGAACGCCTATTTATGGTTAAGAGTATACGCTATGTGAAAGATGCATTTATCAACAAGGGAAGCGGCATTATGGACTTTATCCCTACAGTAGAAGCCTTGAAGCCTGACAGATTCGTGGTCAATGCCGATGGTAGTAGTGAGGAGAAACGGCGTTTCTGCGAAGAGCGTAATATCGAATATATCGTGCTGGACCGCACACCCGCAGACGGACTGACGCCACGTAGCAGTACGGATATAAAAAAAACTATTTCAAAAACTGGTATTCCGACTCGACTTGACTTAGCAGGCACATGGATTGACCAGCCCTACGTCAGCACCTATTCACCGGGATGGGCTATCACAATTTCTCTTGAAGCAACATTTGATGTACGTGAGCGATGTGGTCTTTCTACTTCCACACGCAATCAAATTAAACGTATATGGCCAATACAACTACCTGACATGGATCCTGAGATGCTGGCAAAACTGGTTTTTTGCTTCGAGAACGATCCAGAGCGTGCAGATGGTATTATTAGCGGTGCACAAGATGCTATCGGTATCTGTGTGCCAGGTCTCTGCCGTCACTACTATGATGCCCACTATTGGCCAACGAAAATAGAGCAATGTCAGGATGAGAAGGTGCTCAGTTGGTTGGAACATCATCTTTGCCTGATTCCCATGTTCCCTCGTCGACCAGGCTGCTCTGTAGTGGAAGGTAAGAATATCAATGAGTCTAATGTAAAATCACTTACCTTAGCAGCTGATCAGTGTTGGGAGGCCATACTTCATACAAACCTCAACGATTTCGCAAAGTATTACAAAGCATCTTTCGATGCGCAGATTACACTTTTCCCTGCTATGATACAACCAGGTGTACAAGATTATATCGACCATTATTCAGAAATGCCTGAAGTATTAGCATGGAAAATGCCAGGAGCTGGCGGTGGCGGTTATCTTGCTTTGGTAGTCACTGATGCTTCGTCTTTCTGTAACAATAATAATGAAGCCATACCTCTAAAGATTAGAAGAGGAAAAACAGAGTGATTTTTGGCACGATATTTGCATATTGATTGCCAGAACATTCAAAAATCATAATAACATGCAGAAAGGTAACATCGGGGTTACAACTGAGAATATCTTCCCCGTCATCAAAAAGTTTCTTTATTCAGATCACGAAATATTCTTGCGTGAGATTGTTTCCAATGCTGTCGATGCGACACAAAAGATGAAAACGCTTGCCGAAAAGGGTGAGTTCAAAGAGGAACTGGGCGACCTAACTGTACACGTAAGTTTAGACACAGAGAAGGGCACCATTACTATCAGCGATCGTGGTATCGGCATGACTGAGGAGGAAATAGATAAATATATCAATCAAATAGCCTTCTCGGGTGTTACAGACTTCTTGGAGAAATACAAGGACAACGCCAATAACATCATCGGGCATTTCGGACTGGGATTCTATTCTTCATTTATGGTTTCAAAGAAGGTAGAGATTATCACGAAGAGCTATAAGGAAGGCTCAAAAGCAGTGAAATGGAGTTGTGACGGTAGTCCTGCTTACGAGATTGACGATGCAGAACGCGATAGTCGCGGTTCAGATATCATCCTCTATATCGATGATGATTGCAAGGAGTATCTCGAAAAGCAGAAGATTGAAAGTCTGCTTCAGAAATACTGCAAATTCCTGCCAGTCCCCATAGCTTTCGGAAAGAAACAAGAATGGTCAAAAGATGAGAGCAAGATGGTGGATACTGCAGAGGATAACATCATTAACAGCGTTGAACCCCTTTGGACTAAGACACCTTCAACCTTAAAAGACGAGGACTACAAGTCATTCTATCGCACGCTCTATCCCATGCAGGATGAGCCCCTCTTCTGGATTCATCTGAACGTGGACTATCCCTTTAACCTGACGGGCATTCTCTACTTCCCTCGCATTAAGTCTAATATAGAAATTACACGCAACAAGATTCAACTCTACTGCAATCAAGTATTTGTTACCGACCAGGTTGAAGGTATTGTACCAGAGTTTCTGACACTATTGCATGGTGTTATCGACTCACCGGATATTCCATTGAATGTAAGTCGTTCATATCTACAGAGCGACCGTGAGGTGAAGAAGATTTCAACATACATCACAAAGAAAGTGGCTGACCGACTGAAAGCTATCTTCAACGAAGACCGTAAGGCCTACGAGGGGAAATGGGATGATTTGAAACTCTTTATAAACTATGGTATCCTTACGGAAGAAAACTTCTTTGACCGTGCAAAGGAATTCTCATTGTTTAAGGATACTGAGGAGAAATTTTTTACTTTCGATGAATACAAGACACTCATTGAAACAGCCCAGAAAGACAAAGATGGGAATTTGATTTACCTCTATGCTACCAACAAGGAAGAGCAATATAGTTATATAGAAGCTGCCAAAGAGAAAGGGTACTCCGTACTGATGTTTGACGGTCAACTCGATGTGCCTTGCATCCAGACGTTTGAGCAGAAGTTTGAGAAAAGCCGTTTTACCCGGGTTGATGCCGACATTATTGACCGTCTAATAGTAAAAGATGATACACCAAAGAGTACACTGACTGACAACGAGCGTGACAATCTGTCAGCCGTATTCCAGTCGCAAGTGCCCAAACTCGACAAAGCAGAATTTATGGTTGAGATAGATGCTCTAGGTTCAGAAAGTCGTCCTGTCATCATCACCCAGAACGAATGGATGCGTCGTATGAAGGAGATGAGTCGTTATCAGAGCGGTATGAACTTCTACGGACAAATGCCAGATTCGTTCAATATGGTGCTTAATAGCGACCACAGACTGGTAAAGGAAGTGTTGTCGACCATCAACACAGAGCTTTCTTCCGAACTGCAACCCATCGAATCGGAGATTAAGGGACAAGAAGCCCGTCTGACTGCACTAAACCAACAGACAGAGAAAAAGAAACCTGAAGAAATTACTCAGGAAGAGAAAGACGACAAACAGAACACGCAGAAAGCCATCGATGAACAGAAGGCTAAGAAGGAAACTGTGTTGAGTGATTTTGCAACGAAAAATGCCATTATCCACCAACTCATTGACCTCGCATTGTTGCAGAACGGTATGTTAAAGGGCAAGGCTCTAGATGAGTTCCTTAAACGTAGCGTAGACCTAATAAAATAAACAAACAAGCCCATTTATGAAAGCCACAGACAATAAAACTGTGGCTTTTTTTTTTGTAATAGCGTTTTTTTAATTACCTTTGCATTCAGAATAACAATACTAACCAAAATATATAATGAAACAAATTTCTTTAACCTTAGTATGTCTGTTGACTGGACTGTCGATTCATGACACTATTGCACAAGAAACAGACAGCGTTATGCCAGAAGTAGTCACCGATATGCGTTACGCACGTGGATCGACGATGGCATTTGGAAGAATCAAATCAGCTAAGATTGCCATAGGTAATTCAATTATCGAACGAGGTTTCTGCTGGAGCGAGAATCCCAATCCTACCATTGAAGACAACGTGACAAAAACGACAATCAGTCATGAGGGAGTCATCTATTGGCTTCAAGACCTAAATCCATCAACGAAGTACTATATGCGTGCCTACGCTAAAAGCGACAAAGGCGTAGTCGGCTACGGTGATGTCATCAAGTTCTACACTATTCCAAAGGGTAACATTTCCTACTCGTATAACAACGGGGGTGACAATACTGCGAATACACGTATCAATAATGCAGCGACCAAAGCCTGTGAGATATTCAATAACTTGACAAGTATCACCAAGCATTTTAATATCGGGTATAGTGCAGGAACACCGACTGCCGACTGTAACTACAAGGATGAACCTTGGATGAATATGGGAGCCAACGCTTCCTATCAGCGCACGGGTACCATTATGCACGAGATGCAGCATGGTCTTGGACTGGTTCCCTACGAAACCCAATGGTTTAAGAACATACTTCGCGAGCGAGTCGATGGTGACGGACGTGGTACAGGTCATTGGTTAGGCGAGCGTGTTTCGGCCTTTCTTGATTTTTGGGACAACACGACAGGCTCACAGCTAAACGGTGACTACCAGCACATGTGGCCATATGGCATCAACGGTGCACACGAAGACGACGGAAGTGACGCATTATATTTTGCCAATGCAATGCTCGGACAGGCATTAGGCGAAGATGGACTGGAACATCATTCGAAATCATTTGCTGACCCCTGTTATATTTTCGAACAGGAAGACACCGTAAAATACTACCTTAAGAACGAGTCTGAGGAACGTGGACTTTACACCTCGTATCTTATTCCAACACAAAACGGTGTACTGAAATGGTTTCCTTTGTCAGCAGAAGAAGCTATAGCTAACGATAGTGCAGCCTGGTATATTACTTTCACCCCAGAAAACCAATATTATCAATTACGCAATGCTGCTACAGGTCAGTATCTCACTTACTCAATAGGCTTCAAGACTGTAGCACGTGAGGAGCTAACTGCAAATGAAGATTTCCACCTGATGAAAGGACGCGTCAATGTAGGCTCAGACAAAGAAGCTAACCGAGGTTACTGGATTATTCACCCTTCATCAAACTTAAAGCCCTATTGTATTCAAGCAAATGCTAACGGTGCTGTTGGCGCAGTATCATTCAACATATCCAACTCGGCAGTAGCCCAGCGTTGGCTTATCCTAACACCAGACCAGATGAGGACATATGAGACCGCTGCCTTCAATAGTCTACGACAGAACCTCAGCGATTATCTAAATCAAATCAAGACATTGGCTGAGACACCTCATTCCGAGGAGGAAAATGGTGTGGACAATGCACTTCGGAACGCACTGACCAACGCTGAGCAATCATCGACGACAGCAACGACAACATCCGAACTAATCATTCTGAAAAAACAAATTGAAGAGGCTTTCTATCAGTTCCTCTGTCACGTAGCAGCTACAGACAACACAAAACCGTTTGACCTAACCTATTTAATAAAGAATCCAGGACTGGATGCTTTAGATGGTTGGAGCGGAAATCCAACGCTCAACTATTCATGCGGTGAGTTTTATCAGACGACATTTGACTTCTATCAGTTGCTTCGTAATCTGCCAGGCGGCAATTACAAGTTCTGTGCTCAGGGTTTCCAACGTCCGGGTTCTTCATCTAATTCATATAATGATTTTATCAATGGCACAAACAACGTGAATGCAGTCATCTATTCTGCCAACAAAACACATTTATTAGCTCATATTGCATCAGAAGTACAATCCACGAAACTGGGTGGAAGCGAAGTGACCGTGGGTGGAAATAAATACATGCCAAACGACATGAATTCTGCCAGTAATTATTTTTCGAAAGCACTATATGAAAATGAAGTGATAAGTAGCGTTGCCAATGACGATGGCAATCTCCGCATCGGTATCAAGAGTACGTCAATGCCTAGTTCATATTGGGTAATTTTCGACAACTTCCGCCTATACTTCTACGGCAGTATGTCAGAAGATCAAATAGCTCAAAACATCCCTTCCGTCGTTAAGGCTCAGCCCACCCCACTCTATTATAATCTGCAAGGGTGTCAAGTAAAACACCCTGCTAAGGGTATCTATATTAGGGAAGGCAAGAAGATCATCGTGAAATAAATCGTTAAAGAAAAGAGCCCCTTGCGTCGATTTGACTTAAGGGGTTCTTTTTGTATTTCATTAACGAAAGGAAATAAACTATTTATCTTCTTCAGCGATAGGCAATTCTGATTGTTTAGATACTGTTTTAGCAATTTCTTCGGCCTTAGCTTTCTTCTTATTGTAGGCTTCTTGAGCCTCTTCAAACTTTTTCTGTGCCTTGTCAGCAGCCTTCTGAGCTGACTCAGCCTTGCTACGAGCCTTGTCTGCAGTTTTCTGAGCTGACTGCATTTTCTTCTCTGCCTTTACCACCTCAGCCTGGGCTTTTGTATTTTCCTTTAATACCTTTTCACGTGCCTTAGCTTCCTTTGCAGCTGCTTTGAGCTCTTTGGCACTCATATTTGCGGCATCGTCAACACTTACAACCTTCTGTGCACTTGCACACACGCAAACCATCATCATGGCTACAATTGAAATTAGTTTTTTCATAATCTTAAAACTTTAAGTAAATACTAGAAATGTGGTCTATGAATGCAAAGTTAGATATTTTTGATGATATATGCAAGAAATGACAGAAAAAAAAAGACCGACCAAAGGTCAGTCTTAATTAATCTATAGATGAAGACGTACGTCGACTCCCAATTGTAAGGGATAACCACGCTGACCGATAAAGCCACCAGAATTGGTAACAAACGTACAATAATGGGTATCAGTAAGGTTACGGCCCCAAAAATCAACATCAACAGTTCCCAAATCAAAACGCACATGAGCCCCAAGTACTGCATAAAGATTCTGTGACAAAGTATTGGCATCATCCCAATAGGTTTTGCCATTACCTGCTATGTTAGCACCAATAGTTACTGAACGAAGCACATTATCCGATACATCGAAACGATAGTCGGCCAAAGCTGAAAACATGTGAGCAGGAACGTATGGAATCTTATTATCCTTATAGTCGACCTCATTACCATCATTGTCAACATCCTTGTATTCACGGAAGGTGGCACGAGTAAAACTATAACTTGCAGCCCAGTTCAG
>Ga0247609_10000233_pt1 | contig 82479 bp, 70 predicted proteins | sample 172DNAGHGlowgp2_FD_193487 | JGI IMG/M metagenome (GOLD analysis project Ga0247609, IMG submission 193487) | Sheep rumen microbial communities from Palmerston North, Manawatu-Wanganui, New Zealand - 1728 DNA GHGlow gp2 | ecosystem: Host-associated > Mammals > Digestive system > Stomach > Rumen ...
TATGGAATTATCAAATTGGTTTAAGGGATTCGAGAAAGGCATAGCACGGCTTTCTCCAGAGCAACGGTCAGTTTTCTTCGCGGAATGTGGAAAGAACTGTGTGAAAGGCGGTACGCTTTCGGTTTACCAAAAACTCTATGAGGACGCTAAAGGTGACATGGATGTTTTCTTTGAGATGGCCAATGATTTGTCCGGAGTGAAAGGTGAGGTCGTCGAGAAAGGTCGTGTCTATCGGCTTGTCTTTTTGGAATGCACTTGTGAATTGTGCAAAAAGGGATATGTCACAATACCTTTGCTCTGTGAATGTTCGCGCCAAAGCGTGATCTATTCGATGCAAAGTTTGTGGAAAGGCAAAAACTTTACCGTAACGCTTTGTCACTCCATCTTAGGAGGGGGAGCGGATTGCGAAATGAAAATAGAGGTTGGATAATAAACTCAAAAAGATGAAAACACTTGAGAAAATCCTAACTTTGTTCATCGGCATCGGTGCCGTGGCTGGCGCGGTAATGATGTGGATTGACCCCATTGGCGCGTCATGGGGCGGAGAGCCGCTATTGGAAATGTTGCGGGCAAAGATGCCTTGGCCGGATGTGTTTTTCAAAAACTTTATCCCTTCGGGCTTTGTGCTGTTGGGCTTGAATGGTATCACCCAGTTTGTAGCGGCTTACCTGCTGTTCAAAAAGCACCGTTTGGCTCAACACGCTGTCCTCATCTGCGGCATCATCCTGATGCTTTGGATCGTCCTCGAATGGTGGGTGTGGGGCTTCAACGCCATGAGCAACATCTATTTCGTCCTTGGTTTGGTTGAAGTTGTGATAGCCGTTAAAAGCATTGTAAATCAAAATGAAAAATAAAGAATTGTTCTTATGAAAACACTGAAATTGATAACGCTTACTGCTACACTGCTGATGACATTTTCAGCATTGGCTCAAAACCAAAACTTGGTCGGCCTCATCACCGATGAAAACGATAAACCTATGCCATTCGTGAACGTAGTGCTGCTTTCGCTTCCCGACTCGACCTTTGTGCAAGGCACTGTGACCGATGAGCAAGGCTTATTCGAATTGCCGACCGACAAAAAAGACGGCCTGCTGAAAGTGTCGTGCGTGGGTTATCAAACCCAATATGCAAAGCCCACAAACGGCTTGACCATCAAGATGACGATGGATGCACAAATGCTCGGCGAGGTGGTTGTGAAGAGCCAGTTGCCACAAACGCGGCTGATAGGTAACTCGATGATTACCACCATCCAAGGCTCGGTGCTTGAAGATTCGGGGACGGCACAAGAGATGTTGACCAAAGTGCCTGGAATGATCGGCAGCGAGGATGGTTTGGAGGTCTTGGGAAAAGGCTCACCTATTATCTATATCAACGGGCGGCTGATGCGCGACGACAGCGAACTGCGCCGTCTGCGCAGCGACGACATCCGTGATGTGGAAGTCATCAACAACCCGGGAGCGCAATATGATGCCACGGTGAGGGCAGTGGTCCGCATCCGCACCAAGAAACAACAAGGTGACGGCCTCAGCCTCGACCTGAACCTGACCGACGACCAAGACTTACAGTACGGCTTCAACACGCCACGAGGGAAACTCGGTTTGAACTACCGCAAAAACGGTGTCGATGTGTTCGGCTCGGTGTATTACAGGCATACGGACTACCGCCAATACAGCAGCTTGGAGGAAATCGCCAACACCACCAAAGTGTTCCGCCAGGCAGGTCCCTACACCATGACTTGGAAAAACGACCAACTCGTTTATACCGCTGGCGCCAACTGGCAAGTTTCCGACAATCATTCTTTGGGCATCCGTGCCGATTTGACACATTATCTTGGCGGCGAGAACAAGGTCATCTACGATGAAGATGTCTTCGAAAATGATGTCTTCCTCGACCATCTCTACAGCGTGCAGACCAGCAAGGAAACCAAGCCGCTCGGTATCCTCACCAATGCCTATTACAACGGCACAGCGGGCAAACTCGGCATTGACTTCAACTTCGACTTCCTGAACACGGCGACCAACACCGACCGCGAAAACGTGGAGCAGAGCCAGATAGAAGACGACTTTGTCAGAAGCAGGTCGGGAGCGGAAAGTAGGCTCTATGCCTCCAAGTTGGTGCTTTCCTATCCCGTTTGGAAAGGCAGCATCGAGGCAGGCACGGAGATGACCTTCGCCAAGCGTCACAACACCTATTGGATTGATAAACAAACCATAGCCAACACCGATGCCGACATAAAGGAAAACAATATCGCTGCCTTTGCGCAATACGCCTGCGACTTCGGGAAATGGGGTCAAGCCAGTGTTGGGATGCGTTACGAACACACACTTTTGGACTATAGGGATGTGATCAACGATGATTTCCTGTATCGCCCGCAGGACGAGTTCTTCCCGACGGCCTCCTATTCCGTTGCCTTGGGCAAGGTGGAGATGGGACTGTCGTATGGCATCAAGACCAACCGTCCGAGTTTCTTCGCGATGAACGACGCCGTCACTTACATCAGCCGCTATTCGATGCAGGCGGGCAACTCGCAACTGCTCAACGAGCGCATTCAAGACCTTACGCTGAATGTGGGCTACAAATGGCTCGCGTTCACGGCTTCATATTCGCATTGCAAGAATCCCATCACGCAGTGGGCCTATCTCACCGATGGCGATGCTGCGCTCATCAAGCATATCAACCTCGATAAACCTGTGAATACGATTGGTGCCTACATTTCGGCAACGCCAAGAGCGGGTATTTGGTCGCTCAACGCCACCGCAGGTGTGGAGAAACAAGACCTTTGGCTCGACCTTGAGGACATCCATGTTCCCAAAGGTACTCGCAGGGTCTATTTCGACAAGCCAGTCTTTACCTTTAACGCCTTCAACACCTTCAGTTTCAAGCATGATTGGAAAATTGACATCAACTTCATGTTCCGCTCGCGCGGCCATCAGCTGAATTTCTACAACGATTACAACTACTTGAACCTTGGCGTTGTCGTTCAGAAGAGCTTCCTGAAAGACAAATCGCTCACCGTTCGTGCAGCGGTACTCGACATCCTGCGACACTGTGGAATGAACGAATACAGCGACATGGGCTACTACCAAATCCAGCAAAACAATGTCTTCTCGACGCATAAGTTCCAAGTGTCGTTATATTATCGCCTGAACTCGACGCGCAGCAAATACAAGGGCACGGGCGCGGGCAAGGATGCGCAGGAAAGGATGAAATCATAGGTCGTGTTCGTTACGTCCCCAATTTAGCTTTGAGCCGTTGTCTGGCTTTCGTGACCGATGCAGGCGAGATGCCCAAAAGAAGCGCTTGCTCTGTTACGGAAAACTGAAGTCGGGAAAGCATGATCAGACGGACATCGCCACGGGTGAGGTTGGGATGCTCCTCCCGAAGGGATTCTGGAGTGAGCGAGAAACTATTTCGGAACACACGTTCCATTTCAACCCATTCGCCGTCTTGCACATATCGAGGATTGGAGCGTAGTTCTTGTAACAAGTGGTTTTGGCTTGTAAGGGAATGTAGCAGAAGATAGGAATCGACATCGCCCTCTGGGCCTGCGCCCTCACGAGGCACGAAAGATTCGCGCTCATCGGCACCGGCGCGGATGACCATCAGGAAGGCACGGACATTCTTGCCCAAAACCGCCGCGACCTGCTGCAGATGAAGCACAGAGCCTCCTTCCACGCAGGTGTGCGCCAATCCCAAAGCCACAATAACCATTTGATAATAAAGCATTTCCGCATCCCTTTCTTCCAAAGAAAACGATTGGTTGATAGCATCGAGGCATTCCTGCTTGAAGCCTATGTTGGTGTCGATATACTCCTCGAAAGACGTTGCCGATGCGGTGTCGGTCATCACCATTTTATAGAGTTGCGGCTCGTCCATCGCAAACCATAAAAAGGCCATGCCAAAACCCTTGAAAGGCGGATTCAAGGAAAACCCCGCACCAACGCGCTCCTTGAACAAACGGCGGGCTTCGGCCCTGACGGCTTCGACGACGCCGTTCATGGAGCCGAAAGCCGAGAATATGGGATTGATGCCACAACCCAACACCGAAGACAAACTTCGGGCAGTAAGTGCGGTAGTGCCACCATTTCTCACGATGTCAATAGCAGCAGCAAGTATTTTTTCTTTCGTTACGCTTGTCGGTCGTGCCATAATAAAACCAATGTTCCGTTATGATTCGCTGCAAAAATATGGAAAACAAAGATATATCTCGCGTAAATTGCCACAATGTCCATATAATTGTCCACATCAGATTTTCGTTTCAGAATGGATAATACACTAATTTTGCATCCAAATTGATATACAGGAGCGATGAACATCAGATTAGAGCAACCACAAGACTGGCGCGAAGTGGAAAACCTCACCCGCGAGGCTTTCTGGAACGTTTACCGTCCAGGATGCACGGAGCATTATGTACTCAACCAATATAGACACAATCCCGACTTCATCCCGGAGTTGGATTTCGTGATGGAGGAGGATGGCAAAATCATCGGCCATGTGATGTTCTCGAAAGCCGAGATCATCCTTAACGATGGCAGCCACTTCCCTTCATGGACTTTCGGCCCCATTAGCATCCATCCTGATTATAAGCGCAAAGGCTATGGCCTGAAGTTACTGAATTATGCCTTAGAGAAGGCCAAGAAAATGGGCATCGGCCTGCTACAGATGGAGGGCAATATCGATTTCTACAAACACGCGGGCTTCGATTTGGCCAGCAAATTCAAGATCCACTACCACGATGAGCCTCGCGATGCCGATGTGCCTTATTTCCTTGCCCAGGAGCTCATCCCCGATTGGCTTTCCTCGAATGGAATCGTGGAGGCAACTTATTGTCCACCGAAAGGTTATTTTGTTGCAGATGAGAACCCTGAAGCTTTTGAGGCTTACGATGCCACGTTTCCAAAGAAGGAAAAACTTCGTGTGCCAGGACAGTTGGGTTACGATGGAACGGTGATGGAAACAAACCGGCTTCTGCTCCGTCCATGGCGTGAAAGAGATGCCGAAGCCCTTTTCAAATACGCCTCGAATCCCGATGTGGGTCCCCGTGCTGGTTGGCCACCTCATAAGACCGTGAAGGAAAGTAAGGAAATCATCCGCACTGTATTTCACAACGACACCACTTGGGCCATCGAACTCAAGGAGACGGGTGAGCCCATCGGATGCATAGGCTATCTCCCCTCGGATGGCTGCAAAATCCCTGCCCGTGATGGCGAACCTCTTGTGGGTTATTGGATTGCCAAACCCTATTGGAATCAAGGCATCTGCACGGAAGCATTGCAGGCGATGTTAGACCATATCCGTAAAACGACGGACTACAAATCGCTCATCAGCGGACATTTCGTCTCCAATCCCACCTCGGGTCGGGTGATGGAGAAATGCGGTTTTGTGGCTACGGGAGAAACCTATTTCGATGAAACGCAATACCAAGGCGAAGGTAAGCCCATCAGGGTGCTGAGGCTGGAGATTGAACGATAAGCGTAGTTTTGTAGACGAATTCAATAAAAACACATATATTATGGAACAAAAATTCTGTCAGAGTTGCGGAATGCCGCTCACCAATGAAATCCTCGGCACCAATGCCGATGGCAGCAAGAACGAAGACTATTGCATGTATTGCTACAAGGTCGGCAAGTTCTTGCAAGACTGCACGATGGACGAGATGATTGAGCATTGCGCCCAGTTCGTGGACGAGGTGAACAAGGGACTACCACAACCCATTTCGAAGGAAGAATACATCGGCCAAATGAAGATGTACTTCCCGCACCTGAAACGCTGGCGCAAGTCGTTGACCATCGATGAAGCCGCTCCAGAAAACCCAGCCTTGATGGGCGTTAAAGACCTTATCGCCAAGATGGCCGACGCTTTGCCCATTACCTTTATTTCGTCAGTCGATGAAGAAGGCTTCCCTTGCACCAAAGCCATGCTCTCACCAAGGGTCCGTGAAGGCATTAAGGTGTTCTATTTCACCACCAACACTTTCTCGCTGCGTGTGGCCCACTACAAGGCCAACCCCAAGGCCAGCATCTATTTTTGTGATGCCGAAGGTTTCAAGGGCATGATGTTGCGCGGCACGATGGAAGTGTTGACCGATGCCAAAAGCAAGGAGATGATTTGGCGCGACGGCGACACCCAATACTACCCTGGCGGCGTCACCGACCCCAACTATTGCGTGCTGAAGTTTACGGCTACTGACGGCCGTTTCTATAGTGATTTCTATCCGAGGAGCTTTGTGTTTGAGTAAGGTTTGTTGATGAAATCCCTGCCAGATGCTATATCAGCACTTCGATTTTTAGGGGCCGTTTGCCTTCTATTTTTCGAAGTCGAGAGTTGTGCTTTCTGGGTCATTTATTTCGTCTGTGGCCTAAGCGATATGGCAGATGGCTATCTCGCCCGAAAACTCGGATGTGAAAGCAAAGTGGGTGCATTGCTGGATAGTTTGGCAGATTTGGCCTTCGTGATATGTTGCAGCTTCAAGTTGATACCTGTTTTGGCATTTCCAAAATGGTTGTGGATATGGGGCGGAGTGATTGTCGCCATTAGGGTCATCAATCAAATCTCTGCGTTAGTGATGTGCAAGAAATGCCTTTTTCCTCATACTGTTGCCAACAAAGTAACTGGGGTTCTGCTTTTTGTTGGAGTTCCTTTGACGGTGTTATTGGAATCGTTTGTTCCGATGGTCGTAATAGCCGTTGCCGCAACCTTTGCCGCTGTTCAAGAGGGGCATTTCATTAGAACGGGGTTGGAGAAACCATGAAATTGTCGTATTTTTGCATCATAATAAACATTTACAATGGAAACCGAAAGAATCTTGCTTCGTCCTTGGTGCGACGATGACGCCGAAGCCCTTTTCAAATATGCCTCCGACCCCGATGTCGGCCCTCGTGCAGGCTGGCCGCCACACAAGAGCGTGGAAGAGAGCCTGGAGATCATCCATACCGTGTTTCATAACGATACCAACTGGGCCATCGAACTCAAAGCAACGGGCGAAGCCATCGGCGCGATAGGCTATCTGCCTGCACCCAAGAGCGAGCTCCCTGCACGCGAAGGCGAGCCGTTGGTGGGCTATTGGGTCGGCAAACCTTACTGGAACCAAGGCATCTGCACCGAAGCTTTAAAGATGGTGGTAAGGCATGTCTGTAAAAGCACCTCTATTTCCTCGCTCATCAGCGGACATTTCGTCGACAATCCCGCATCGGGTCGGGTGATGGAAAAATGCGGTTTTGTGGCTACGGGAGAAACCTATTTCGATGAAACGCAATACCAAGGCGAAGGTAAGCCCATCAGGGTGTTGAGGCTGGAGATTGAACGATAAATGTAGTTTTTTAGACAAATTCAATAAAACCACATATATTATGGAACAAAAATTCTGTCAGAGTTGCGGAATGCCGCTCACCGATGAAATCCGATATGAGTGTTGAAGCTGAAACTCAACGTTCCTCAAAACCGACATGCACCATGTCGCCAAAAGTCTTCCCGATCTGCTTGCGGATGTCTTTTCGGATTCCAATGATGAAACACGGTGTGCCCATCTTTACGATTTGTCCGTCGTAGGGCACCCCATCGAAGGTGGCATGTACCAACAATCGCCCTTTGCCGAACATCGCCTTGATGTCGAAGGGCACCTCGACATAAGCGGCATCCATGCCTTCGTTTTGCAGGATGACAGCATCAAATTCCAACAACTCCGACATATCTTACATTTATTGCGGAAGCCGCTTCACCGGGAAAGTGAAATAGGTATCCGGGAAAGGTTCGTTCTTCAAGGTGAAATGCCACCATTCGTTGCTGTAAGGCTTGAAGCCGTGGCGCATCATGGCCTCGCGCAATATCATGCGGTTGCGGAACTGCTCGGCGGTGATGTCGGCATTGCCTTTGTATTCGCCAGTCTCAGGGTCGCCGCCATAGTCGGGGTGACTCTTTTTGCCAAACCAGTCGAAGGTGCCGCCCATGTCGAGTTCCTTCTCCGTCGCCATGTCGAACAAGGTCAGGTCAACTGTGGAGCCGCGCGTGTGGCCGCTCTTCTCGGCAATGTATTCCAACTCAAACAGCTTGTCGCGAGGCACTTCGGGGTAGAAATAACGCTTCATCAGCGTATCGCTGACATCGGCGCCCCAGCGCATGAAGTGGTCGACGGCGCACTGCGGACGGTAGGCATCGTAAATCTTCAAGCGATAGCCTTGTTTTTTCAGGTCATCACTCACGGCTCGAAGGCTGTCGGCGGCCTGACGGGTGAGCAACGCCACGGGCTCCAGATAGCCATCCACACGGGCTCCGACGAAGTTATAGGTGCCATAATACCGTATTTCCAAGATGGCATCGGGGACGGCCTCGGCCAAATTCACGAACTGGCTATAATCGTCGGTAGCCAAGGTCTTGCCTGTCAGTCGTTTGAACTCGTTTTTGGCCTTTTCCATTTGGGCAAGGAAGTCGGGGCTGGTGTGTAGGGCTGCATAGCCAATGCTGGCCCCCACACGAGTGGCGTCGATGTCGCTCTGCCAGTGGGCACCTTCGATCACGCGGCTTTCGCAATACATCCAGCCTCGGGCATAAAGGGTGTCGGCCCGCTCCGGATTGATTTCCGCCAAAAGCAGGGCCGTCAGCCAGCCTCGCATCGTGTGGCCCGAAGGATAACTGCCTTCACCGCTCAACTCGGCCTCTGTTTCCGTCGACAGCAGGTGCTCTTCGTACATCTCGAACGGACGCAGCCTATGGTAATAAGCCTTGGGCGCTACCCGCATCTGGTCGGTGGTGGACAAGCTGTTCACCATAAGTCTCCATATCTCAGGGGTTTCCGTTCTGGAGATGGTCATTCCGAAGGGGACATTGAACTCGGCCAACAGCGCGTCGTATGACCAAACGGCATCGCGTCGGGCAATGGCGGCACGCACCGAGTCGAGACGCTGGGTCTTACCCCATTGATAGCGCAACACATCGTAAGCAAACTCCGGGCTGTTGAAAGCCGGCGGAGGCGGCAGGCACTTGATGAGGTCGGGCATCTCTTTGGTGCTGAAATACCGAGTGATGTCGTCGTTTTGTGCTTTCAATTGAAGGCTGCCGCAAAACAGGATGGCGGCAAGAATCGCTAAGGGAGTACGTTTCATATCTAATCTAAAGGTTTGTATGATTTGTTCTTCTTTACGGTTTAACCGCGCAAAGATACGGAATTTGGGCGATAATCACGTCACAACCGCTTCAGCCAAAGGCCCAAAAAGCGGTCATAAACGATATAGCCTTTGGCGGATTGATAAATCAAATCCTTATCAATCAGCACTTTCAACGCTGATTTGACACTACTGGCACTGGGCAGTTCAAAGCGTTTGATAAACTCATTTCCCAACGGCTGCTCAACGACATCCGCATGGGCAATGGCTTTGAGGAGGCTGAATTGGTTGTCGGTCAAAAACGAGACAAGCATTTGATAATGTGGTGCCAAGGTGTTGACATGAAACAGGATGGCCTCAACAACTTGTTGGTTTGTCTCCACTTTTTTGCCTTGTTCGTACAGCCGATTGAGGACGGCTTGCAGATACCAAGTATAGCCGTCGAAGCGCTGATAGATGTCATGGAACACCTCTTGGCTGAGCGAGCCTTTCTTTGCTTCAAAGAACTTTTTGGCGAAGTTATAATAAGTGTCCTCTTTTAGCGGCTCCAGATTCATCAACTGCGTACTCTGAAAGAAAGGCCTGTTGGGGGCGCAAAACATCTCTTCCATCAAATGCTTCTTGCTGCCCGAAAAGACAAACTTCACATGATGGATAAACTGGATATAGGAACGCAACATGGCCTCGGTGCCTTTTTCGGGATATTCCGTAATCTGCTGAAACTCATCGATGGCCAAATATACTGGTTTGTTCAAGTCGTTGAGGTGGGTGAAAATGCCTTTGAGTGTATGTTCAGCCTGCACTGGAACCACACTGACCGAAACAGTGGGCATTCCCGTCATAAAATCGGGGGTAATCGTTGGCCGAAGTCCCTTGAAAAAATCCATCACCTTACTGCCAAACGACTTTTCCCTGTCCAAGGCATCTTCAATGACTGCCTTGCAAAGGGTTTCCACAAACTCCTGTAGGTTTTTGGTCGAAAAGATGTCAACATAAATGCAAATCGCATCCTTGTTTTCCTTCTTGATTTGATGAAAAGTATGGTTTATCAGCCCTGTTTTTCCTATTTTTCGTGGAGAAATCAGGGTTAAATTGCGTCCGTTATCGAGGGCGGAAATGATGTTTTTTACTTCTTCCTCACGGTCACAAAAGTATTCCGGTCCTTCATAACCTTGATAAACAAACGGATTATCAAGCAGTTTATGTTTTGCTCTTGCCATGGCATCTATATCTTTTCATTGCGAACTTTTCGTAACGAAATATTCGTAACGAACTTTTCGCAATGCAAAAATAGATATTTTTGGTTTACCCAATGCCTATATCAATAGTTTTTTTCGAGAAGGCATTGTTTTTTGCCAGAAACAAGTCAACGAAGCCAATGTCTGCAGAAGACTTTGCTTTGCCCGATTTACAGCAGTTGCGCCGCATGGTTTTTCGTATCCACTTTGCCGATGGCATCAATGATAACGCCCTCTTCGTCAATGACGTAAGTGGTGCGCAACGTGCCTTCCGTCACCTTGCCGTACATCTTTTTCTCGCCCCAAGCCTCGTAGGCTTTCAGGATGGTCAGGTCGGTGTCGGCGATAAGGTGGAAAGGCAGGTTGTATTTGACGATGAAGTTCTGATGCGACTTGGCACTGTCGCGGCTGACACCTAATACGTTGTAGCCCAAGGCGAGGAAACGCTCGTAGTTGTCGCGCAGGTTGCAAGCCTCGGAAGTGCAGCCAGGGGTGCTGTCCTTGGGATAGAAATAAAGCACTAATTTCTTTCCTGCAAAATCGCTCAGTTTCACGATGTTGCCGTTTTCGTCTTGTCCTTCAAAATAAGGGGCTTTGGTTCCTTTTTGTAGCATGGTATGATTGTTTGGATTTTCATTTGGGCGCAAAATTATGGAATTTTGCCAAAAATATGTAATTTTGCGCCATAAATAAATGCGAAGTATGAACGACAAGGACTTTTGGGAATCGATCCAAGCCATCATTGCTAAGGGTTTCACGCCCGAAGGCCTTCAAAAACTTGACCATTATGCAGAACTATTTATCAATGGACGGCTTGTATATCAACGATTTTCACCGTTCGAACAGCATGGCTGCGCAACGGGAGGTGCTACGCATGTCATTGCATCCTTACTCGCGGGAGCAGATGCTACAGCAAATAGAGGACTTCCGAGCCCACTCTCTTTCCAAGAAGAACGCCAACGAGCAAAGGCGCAGGAAAGCATAATCGAGCAATGGGCAAAGCGGGTCCATTGCTGGTACGACGATGTTGACATTTACCTCGCCGAATTGTTAGGCAACCAGTTGACAGAAGGCGGCGAAGCGCATGTGTTCCAACATGGATTCAATCTTATGAAGACCATCGGTTTGGACTATTATATCCAACCCATTTTGGCGTTGGACAGAATCAGCCTGCATAATACTTTTTTCCCCGAAACAAAGCTGTCGGTAATAGGTTTCGGAAGGCTTAAGGATGGAGCATTTCAAATCATTGTAGAACAACCTTATATCCAAGGTTCCCAAATGAGTGACGAAGAAATAGCCAAATTCGCCAAAGGCTTGGGATTCAGTATGGTTAACCCGAAAAACTGGACGTTTGCCACTCCCGAAATATACCTCAGCGACCTTCACGACGAAAACGTAATCAAATCGAAAGAGGGGAACATCTTCGTTGTGGACTGTGACATCCGCATCAATACGCCGGAATTACGTTGTGGCGGATGCCGCGAATTGATTACAAAAGTAGAAATTACAGACAGAACATAAAAGCTCTTTATATGAATCTCCCAAAAATCCACTCCATCACTAAGAAGATCCTCGTTGGCGCATTAGGTGCCTTCCTGAGTTTCTTCCTGCTGTTCCATGCCAGCGCCAACCTGCTCATTCTGAGGCACGACTGCAGCGAATGGTACAACGCTTTCTGCCACTTCATGGGCACCTATTATATCGTCAAGGTGCTCGAAATCGGGCTGTTTGCCTCGCTGTTGCTTCACGCAGTCATGGCCATCTGGCTTGCCATCGAGAACAAGCGGGCGCGACCTGTCGGCTACAAGAAACCAACCCGCTCGAAGACCCACCGTGGCTCGAAGGTGCAAATGTGGACGGGCATCCTCATCTTCGCCTGCCTCATCCTGCATTTCACCGATTTCTACTTCGTGAAAATCGGCTGGGTGAAAGGCAAATACATAGCAGCGACGGAAAATGTCATCACACTGAAAGACACAAACCCCGAAGCCTTCAACTACGCCGAACAACACGGCGAATACTCCGCCAAAGGCAACTGGCTCGGCAACTTCAACGCCAACGACAAGGCCGTTCTTGAAGCCGCCAGCCTAGAAGTGGAGCCTGACTTCTACCACCAAGCCCGCGAGAAGTTCAAAATCCTACACATCGTCATTTCCTATCTGTTTTTCTTCGTCGTGGTTTGGTTCCACCTGCGGCATGGTTTCCCTGCCATCTTCCAAACCTTCGGACTCTACAACTACAAATACGGCAAGGCCATCGAAGTGCTCGGGCAGGTGTTCAATTGGGTGGTCTGCCTGATGTTCACCGTCACGGTGTTGGGCGTTTACTTTGGACTATAGGACAAAGGACTCAGGACTTGGGACAAGGGACTTAGGACTAAGGACTGCTCAACAAAATCAAAGGTCAACCGCCTTTCGTCCTACGTCTTCTGTCTTCCGTCCTCCGTCTTCCGGCAAACAATATAATAATTGAACAATGAAACTTGACTCAAAAATACCTTCCGGTCCGCTCGCCGAGAAATGGACCAATTACAAAGCTTCGCAGAAGTTGGTCAACCCGGCCAACAAACGCAAGTTGGACATCATCGTGGTCGGCACGGGCTTGGCCGGTGCATCGGCTGCCGCTTCGTTGGGTGCGATGGGCTTCAACGTCGACATCTTCTGCATCCAGGACTCGCCACGTCGCGCCCACAGCATCGCTGCACAAGGCGGCATCAACGCGGCCAAGAACTACCAAAACGACGGCGACAGCGTCGAACGCCTCTTCCGCGACACCATCAAAGGCGGCGACTATCGCGCCCGCGAGGCCAACGTCTACCGTTTGGCCGAAGTCAGCGGTGCCATCATCGACCAATGCGTGGCGCAAGGCGTGCCTTTCGCCCGCGACTATGGCGGCCTTTTAGACAACCGCTCGTTTGGTGGTGCACAAGTCAGCCGTACCTTCTATGCCAAAGGGCAGACGGGACAGCAATTGTTGCTCGGAGCCTACGGTGCCTTGAGCCGCGAGATTGCCCGTGGCACGGTAAAGTTGCACACCCGCAGCGAAATGATGGATCTCGTGGTGGTCGACGGACGGGCGCGTGGCATCATCGTCCGCAACTTGGTCACCGGCGACTTGGAACGCTATGCCGCCCATGCCGTGGTGATTGCCACAGGTGGTTATGGCAATGTCTATTACCTTTCCACCAACGCCATGAAAAGCAACGGTAGCGCAGCATGGGTGTGCCACCGCAAGGGTGCCGCCTTCGCCAATCCGTGCTATGTGCAAATCCACCCGACCTGCATCCCCGTCCACGGCGACTATCAGAGCAAACTCACGCTGATGAGTGAGAGTCTGCGCAACGACGGACGTATTTGGGTCCCCAAGAAAAAGGAAGACGCCGAAGCCATCCGTGCAGGCAAACTGAAACCCAACGACATAGCTGAAGAGAATCGCGACTACTATCTGGAACGCCGTTACCCCGCTTTCGGCAACCTCGTTCCGCGCGATGTGGCCAGCCGCGCCGCCAAGGAACGCTGCGACGCGGGCTATGGCGTAGGCACAGGCTATGCCGTCTACCTCGACTTCACCGATGCCATCCAGCGCTTGGGAAAGGATGTCGTTGAGCAAAAATACGGCAACCTCTTCCAGATGTACCAAAAAATCACGGACGAGAATCCCTACGAGACCCCGATGATGATCTATCCCGCCATCCACTACACGATGGGCGGGCTTTGGGTCGATTATGAGCTGCAAACCACCATCCCAGGACTCTTTGCCGCTGGTGAAGCCAACTTCAGCGACCATGGTGCCAACCGCCTTGGCGCTTCAGCCCTGATGCAAGGTCTGGCCGACGGGTATTTTGTCCTGCCCTACACGATGCAGAACTACCTCGCCGACCAAATCTATGTAGGCAAAATCTCAGCCGACACACGCGAATTTGACGAGGCGGAAAAAGCGGTAAAGGAAAGATTGAATCGTTTGTTGAAAATTGGACGTGTAGAGACGCGCCATGGCACGTCTCTACAAACCGTTGATGATTTCCACAAACGTTTAGGCAAAATCATGTGGGAATACTGCGGCATGGCGCGCAACACCGAAAGCCTCACGAAGGCCAAACAATTGGTCACGGAATTGGAAAACGAGTTCTGGAAAAATGTCTTCATCCCTGGCACAGCCAACGAGATGAACCCCGAGCTGGAAAAGGCCTGCCGTTTAGAAGACTACTTCGAGCTGGCCCGACTCATCATCGACGACGCCATGCACCGCGAGGAATCATGCGGCGGCCATTTCCGCACCGAACATCAGACCGAAGACGGCGAAACCCTTCGCGACGACGAACATTTCATGTACGTCGCCGCCTGGGAATACCACGGCCACGGCCAACCTGAGACGATGGAAAAGGAACCGCTTGTTTATGAACATATTCAAATCGCGAAACGGAATTATAAATAACTGATAGTGCGGCTGCCACGGTGTGACAGCCCTACAATTGTCAACTGCAAACTATGAAATTCACACTCCATATCTGGCGACAAGAAAACGCCCGCTCCAAGGGCCATTTCGAGACCTATCCCATAGAGGGCATCTCGCCCGACTGCTCTTTCCTTGAGATGCTTGACATCCTGAACGAACACCTCATCAATGACCACATCGCCCATCCCGTCTGCTTCGACAACGACTGCCGCGAAGGTATCTGCGGCATGTGCGGCCTCTACATCAACGGTCGACCACATGGCAATGATGATGGCGTGACCACTTGTCAACTTCACATGCGCAAGTTCCGCGACGGCGACGAGATTTGGATTGAGCCATGGCGCGCCAAGCCGTTCCCCGTCATCCGCGACTTGATTGTCGACCGCTCGGCCTTCGACAAAATCATCCAAGCGGGAGGCTACATCAGCACCACCACGGGCGGCGTTCCCGATGCCAACATGATTCCCATCCCGAAACATGCCGCCGACATGGCCATGGATGCCGCCTCATGCATCGGCTGTGGCGCTTGCGTGGCGGCTTGCAAGAATGCCAGCGCCATGCTGTTTGTCGGGGCTAAGGTCAGCCATTTGGCGTTGTTGCCCCAAGGTCGAGTAGAGGCCGCCGACCGCGTCAGGAAAATGGTCTGCAAGATGGACGAATTGGGCTTTGGCAATTGCACCAATACCTACGCCTGCGAAGCCGAATGTCCCAAGCTCATCAAGCGACAGAACATTTCGCGCCTTAACCGGCAGTGGATTGGAGCGTTGTTTGGCCGCGACAGGAGAGAATAACCCTCAGTTTTTCTTCTTTTTGGCTTGCATATCTGAAATTTTGTGTATTTTTGCAGGCAGTTGGTCGCGGCAACGGATAGAAAAACGAATGGATTATCAAGACGTAAAGGACGGGACTTCGGTTACGACACCTCCCGCGATAACAAGTTAAAGCCTCCTATTTCGGGGGCTTTTTTATTGGCCTCTTGTATAAGGTCTGGAAAGCCATGCTTTTATTTTTCCCAATTCTAATTTCTTCTACATAAACATATTGCTCTCCTATTGCTTTGCGATAAATAAATATCTTATGGTGATGGCTTCTAGAGCTATTGTTGGAGATTTCAACATTGTCCCGACACTTGATAATATAAGGAATCAACAAATAGTCCTCTAACGTAATAGGTGTTCTGTCATTGCTGTTTTCCCCATGCCTTGTCTCGGAATGGGATGTTCCACTCGTTTCAATCACATGCTTGTATCCCGTCAAATCGATTCCAGATTCTATTGCGATGTTTATTAATTCGTCGTCCACTTCATAGTCGATAATGGCAAACTTATAGTCGCAGCTCTGACCGATTAGCTTTATAAGTTCCTCAAAAGGAATCTGCTTACCTGAACCCTTGTCAAATGGTTTGCGATGCTTTTCCATAATTCAACTTCCCCAGTTGTCCCTGTCAAGGCTCCTGTAATTAATGGCCTCGGCCAGATGTCCAGTTTGAATGTTCTCGCTGGCGTCGAGGTCGGCAATGGTGCGAGAGACTTTGAGGATGCGGTCGTAAGCACGCGCCGAGAGGCCGAGACGATTCATGGCGTTTTTGAGAATGTTGCGACAAGGTTCGTCCAAGTCGCAGTATTTCTGGATGAGTTGGGTGTTCATTTGCGCGTTGGCATGGATGTTCGGGAAGTCCTTGTAGCGTTCCTCCTGAATTTTCCTCGCCCGGATGACACGTTCCCTAACCACGGCACTCGGCTCGCCACTGCTCTTGGTCGACAGGTCCTTGTAGGCCACGGGAATCACTTCCACATGAAGGTCGATGCGGTCCATCAAAGGGCCACTGATGCGGTTGAGGTATTGCTGCACCACGCCGGGTTTGCAGGTACACTCCTTGTCGGGATGGTTGTAATAGCCGCAAGGACAGGGGTTCATCGCTGCCACCATCATGAAATTGGCGGGAAAGTCGACGGTCATCTTGGCGCGTGAGATGGTCACGATGCGGTCTTCCATCGGCTGGCGCATCACTTCGAGGACGGTGCGCTTGAACTCGGGGAGTTCGTCAAGAAAGAGCACGCCGTTGTGGGCCAACGAGATTTCACCAGGCTGTGGATAGGTGCCACCGCCCACCAAGCCCGCGTCGCTGATGGTGTGGTGCGGACTGCGGAACGGCCTCGTTCTCACCAATGACGTGTTGCGTCCGACCAATCCAGCCACGGAATGGATTTTTGTGGTTTCCAAGGCCTCCGCCATCGTCAGGGGAGGCAAAATGGTCGGCATTCGCTTGGCTAACATGGTCTTGCCGCTGCCGGGAGGGCCGATGAGAATCACATTATGGCCTCCTGCCGCTGCGATCTCCAAAGCACGTTTGATGTTTTCCTGGCCTTTCACGTCGGTGAAGTCAAAATCGTAGTTGCAGAACCGGTCGTTGTCCGTCATCTCGGGTTTCACGGGCGACAAGGTCTTTTCTCCGTTCAAGATGGAAACCACGTCATGGATGTTTTCCACGCCAAACACCTCCAAGCCTTCCACCACGGCAGCCTCGCGCGCGTTTTCCTTTGGAACGATGAGGCCGCGAAAGCCTTCCTGTTTGGCCTTGATGGCAATGGGAAGCGTGCCTTTGATGGGGTTGAGCGTGCCGTCGAGAGAGAGTTCGCCCATGATGATGAATTGCTCCAAGAGGTCGCTGTCGATTTGTTCGGCAGCGGCCAAAATGCCGATGGCGATGGGCAGGTCGTAGGCCGAGCCTTCCTTGCGGATGTCGGCGGGGGCCATGTTGATGACGATTTTCTTGTGTGGGTAGTAGTAGCCAAGGTTGACGATGGCCGCCTCGATGCGTTGCTGGCTCTCCTTGACCGCGTTGTCGGGCAGGCCGACCAGATAGAAATTGATACCTCTGTCGATGTTCACCTCGATGGTGACCGTGATGGCGTCGATGCCGAAAAGGGCGCATCCGAATGTTTTTACTAACATGATTTGTGGGGTTTTAGGTTTTTTTTTTCGGGTTTGTTGTTTGTTTATTGAAAATTGTTGTAATTTTGCAGCAGATATCAGTCAGGAATCGGGTATGACTTTCCGCAAGTCCGCGCGGTGGCCTATCGTTTCAGTACGACTTACCTCCTGCATTCTTCGGCAACCAATACGGGTGGGAATCGGGATGAGAGAACACCGGCAACAGGACTCTTTAGATTTCCATCCGTTTTTCATTTTATCATGTTCACCTCGATATTGTAATAGAACTTCGCGCTTCGTTGGAACTGTATGGCAATCCTCAGGTTTTCGGTCTTTCCATCTATTTTGCAACGCCCTTTGAAATTCAAATAACCGATGATTTCTTCGCTTTCGTCATGTTTTCGTTTCCCAAAGTTGTTATAAATGGCGTACCTCACTAATTCAGGCAGAATCCTAATCATTTCAGCCTTTTTCTGATACATGGCTTCTCCCATTGCGGTTTTTCTTCCCGATGTCATTGAGAAATGTATTGTGATGCCAGTGTCTTTGTTGATTACTTCCTTACCTTTCAGATAATGCTTGTAATAGTCAAGCACATATCTTCGGAGCTCCATTTTTGTCAGGTGGCCGAGTTCTGACTGTATTTCAGGCACAAGTTCAAATTGTTTCATTACGGTCGAAATTTTCTGCTGCAAAATAACAAACCTTGTCAAGAAAAAGCCGTTGATTAAACGTTTGTTGTCGACAGTAGTCGTTTGCTGTCGTTTGCTGTCGGATATATTATTGATAATCAGTACTATAATAAAAACACACAAAAAAAAAGCTGCCACGATGTGACAGCCCTACAATCATAAACCCTAAACTATCAACTCTAAACTATTTCCTCGGTTTATATCCCGAATCCTGGAAGATGTTCTGCAAATCCTTCCGCTGCATGAACTGCTTGAGGTCGAAGTCGTCGTGAGTGGCGGCGTATGTACGAATGATATTCAGCCCGAAAAACTCGCCGAGGCGCGATGGGGCATCGTTGCTGTAGGCCTGCGTGTACGGCCCATCGCCGAAATACACCATGTAACTGTCCAAGCCGGCATCATAGAGACGACGGTTGCCCACAATGTCGGCCCAGACCGCGCCTTCGTTCTCAACCGCCCATTGCCATTGGTGCGTGGAATAGCCGAGCAAAATACTGTCGGCGATTTCGGGACACATGGCTTCCACAAAGAAGTTGCGCCGACCATAGAAAACCATCTCGCCGATGATTTGGCCCTGCTTGCGCCATTCGTAGAGGTAATACATGTAGAGTTGTTCGGCCACGTCTTTCGGCAAGGTCGACAGGTTCCTGCGCAACGACATGTATCTCGGCATCCCGATTTGGTCATACACCTCCTCATCGTCGAGATACCAGTCCAACGAAATCACCAACTGGCCGTCGATGATTTGCACGGGCGGCTCGTCAGGATGGATGCCTGTGATGCAAGTGAAGGCTTTCTTGGGCAGCTCGATGTCGGGATAGTAATGGTGGAAATGCGCCATCACGTTCTCCACCATGGGTTCCACCTGCTTCAAGTCAGGGAACGCGGCCTTCACCTCATTGTATAATGTGATGCTGAACGGGTCGGTGGCGAAGTCTTTCAGATATTGCACCGCATCGCTATTGTTCAAGTCGCCGCTGAGGAACACGCGATAACGGTCTTGTTTTTTCATCAGTTCCTGTTGGAAATCGGCCGTGTCGAGGTTGAAGAGCACGTCTTCGTAACGGTCGAACTGGAGGTCGTAAGGCTCGGTTTTGACGTTGAGTTTGACTTTGTAGGCCGGTGCCTTATCTTGGCAGGATACCGCCATGAGCGCGAGGATGATGATGGCTATTCTTTTCATTGTACTTGTGTTTAAGGGCAGGGACTCACGTCGCCTGCTTATTGGTATGTCGTCCCTACGGGACTATTATCTGTTGTCTCAACATTTCGTAGGCCGCAATGGTAGCGCGATTGATGACGTTCTCGCGGTCTTTCCCGAAATTGAACCGTTTGGAAACGACGCCATGGGCCGAGGCCACGCCAATCCACACCGTGCCGACAGGGATCTCTTCCGTTCCTCCGCTTGGTCCGGCCACGCCTGTGGTGGCCACGCCAAAGTCAGCTTCCATCAAGTCGCGGACGCCTTTGGCCATGCCCTCAACGACTGGCTGGCTGACAACACCGTATTGTTCTATGGTTTGGGCAGGCACGCCAAGCACCTTGGTTTTCATCGGAGTGGCATAGGTGACGGCTGTTCCCTTGAAAATCTCGGAGCTTCCAGGTATCAGCGTGATGACATGGGCGATGTTGCCTCCCGTGCAGCTCTCCGCCGAGGCGAACGTCATACCTTTATTAATTAATAGGTCGAAAACGACGCGCTCGATGGGTTTGTCTTCCATCGAGAAAACGTAGTCCGAAATCAAGGCGGTCAGCTTTTCGGTTTCTTTGTCCAAAGTCGCGTGGAGCAATTCGGCATTTTCGTGTCTACCACTGAGGCGCAGGCGAACCATGCCATATTGGGGCAGATAGGCCAACGAAAGGAACTCGGGTAGGTTTTCCTCCCAATCCTTGATCTTGTCGGCCAAAAACGATTCACCGATGCCCGTAGTCATCACCACGCGCTTTTCGTAAGGCACCGCATGGAACCTTTTCTTGAAACGCGGCAGCAACTCATCGTTGAAAATGCCCTTCATTTCAAACGGCACACCGGGCATGAAGACAAATACCGTCCCGTTTTTCTCCAACCACATGCAAGGCGCCGTGCCGTAGGTGTTCGGGATGTATTGGCAAGCCTTGGGAAGCATGGCCTGTCCCCTATTCCGCTCGCTCATCTGGAAGCCGCGACGGCTGAATAGTGCAACGATATTGACATAGGCCTCATGGCAAAACTCCAATTCAGTTCCGAAGAACTTGCAAACGGTTGGTTTCGTGATGTCGTCGGCAGTGGGGCCAAGGCCGCCCGTCACCAAAACGAGGTCGGCATCCATGCAGGCGTTGAACGCATCGAGGATGGCCTTTTCGGAATCGCCGATGGTCAACGTGGAATCCAATTGAAAACCATGTGCGGCAAGTTGTTCGCCGAGCCAAGCGGCATTAGTGTTAATCACCTGACCGATAAGCAGTTCGTCTCCGATGGAGATATTTTTTACAATGATTTGACGCATAATTCAGATTTTCCGCAAAATTAGGAAATAATCTTTGAATCTTGAATTTTGCATCTTTGAAATGTAAAACATTCGACGTAGTCAATTTTAAATCCAACTTTTCTTCGTACTTTTGCCCATTCAAACACCTTATTTAATATGAGTCAACCTATTCCCGCATCGCAACTCGTCCTCAACGCCGAGGGCGCAGTATATCATCTGAACCTCCATCCCGACCAACTGGCCGACACCGTCATCATGGTGGGCGACCCTGGCCGTGTCGACACGATTGCCTCTTTCTTCGACAAGATTGAGGTGAAACGCCAAAACCGCGAACTCGTCAGTCGCACCGGCTACTTCAACGGCAAGCGCATCACCGCCCTTTCGACCGGCATGGGCACTGACAACATCGACATCGTGATGAACGAGCTGGACACCTTGGCCAACATCGACCTCAAGACAAGGATGCCTAAGGACGAGCACAAGTCGCTCAACCTCATCCGCATAGGCACCTGCGGCGCCTTGCAGCCCGACATCGAAGTGGGCCAAAACGTCGCCACCCGCTATGCCATCGGCTTGGACGGCTTGATTTACTTCTACGAGAAAAACAGCGAAGTGAACGAAATCGCCATGCGCGACGCCTTCATCAAGCAGATGGACTACCCCACCGATTTGCCCAAACCTTACATCGTGGAAGGCTCCAAAGGACTCTTCGACCGCCTGGCGCAAGGCTATTACCAAGGCGTAACTGCAACTGCACCTGGTTTTTACGGCCCACAAGGGCGGACGTTGAGAATGCACCTCGCCTACCCCGAACTCAACCACAAAATCGAGGCCTTCGACTACCAAGGCTGGCGCGTGTGCAACTTCGAGATGGAGTCGTCTGCGCTCTACGGCCTCGGCAAGATGATGGGACACAACTGTCTTACCGTTTGCGTAGCCATTGCCAACCGCGTGACCGAAAAGTTCCTCACCGACTACCATCCACACATGAAAAAACTCATCGAAAACACATTAGAAAGGCTGTCAGACAAAAAACAACCAATTCTATATCAACAAAAAGAGACTTTTTTTCAAAAAAGGTGATTGGTATGAAAAAAATGCCTATTTTTGCCGCTCGTTTGGTATGGATTTCGACCAATTGAATATTAACAAATAGTACAATAACAACAATGAAGAGAGTATTTATTACGATTATCGCGGTCCTCGCCATGTCGTCGTCAGTGATGGCAGCAGGACATGTGGACTCGGTTCGTTACCTGACGACCAAGGCCTGGAAAAACTGGTACATTTCCGTCAGCGCCACTGGCAACTGGTGGCAGGGCAGTATGAGAACCCCTGAAGCATTCACGAAGAGCTACACGGCTGTCGAATGGGGTCAACCCACCTTTGGCTTCAATGCCTTCGTCGGTAAGTGGATCAACCACAAAGTCGCTGTCAGATTAGGTTACAGCAACACCAGAATCAACAGCTACATCAATGGCAGACACATCGGCCTGAGCCACCTCCAATTCCTTTATGGCGACGACCCGCAACCCGTCGAAACCGTTGGCAACTACGAGATTTACAAGACCTCGATGCGCTATCACAGACTGCAAGGCGATTTCATGATTAGCCCCATCGATTTCTTCCAAGGCTACTACAATCCTCAAAGGATTTGGACCCCTGTCCTCTATGTGAGCATGGGCGGCGCCTATACCTCGAAGGACTTTTTCGCCATTAAGACCCTCATCGACAATAGCAAGGCCAAGAAAGAGAACCCCGACAATCCTGAATACAGTGGCAACAACTTTGAATTGGCTCTCGGCGCCGGCTTGAGCAACAACTTCCGTCTTGGAAACCATCTCGACCTCAACCTCGACCTCAACTGGACGTTCCAAAGATGGACCATCGACTCATGGACCTACGAATTTGAAGGCCAATTCGACGGCAAAGGCATCCGCCCGAAGAGATTCGACAACATGTACACCGCTTCTCTCGGCCTCATCTACTACTTCAGCAGAGAGTACGACCTGCCCGCCAACTGCTGCGAAGAGATGGATTCGCTCAGAAAGAAACTCGACGAGTTCGTCAACATTCCCGTCGAACCCCAGCAGCCTTGCGACACCATCGTGAAGTTCGTCAACGTTCAGACCGAAGACATCCTCAGCTATCCTTTCTCCATCTTCTTCAACCGCGACTCTTACCAGCTGATGTCGAGAAGAGACATCATCAACCTGCGTGAGATTGCCAACGTGGCCAAGGAAAATGGTTACAAACTGCGCCTGACGGGTTCGTGCGACAGCGCCACCGCCACGCCGGCCTACAACCAGACCCTTTCGGAGAACCGCTGCAACAAGATCAAGATCGAGCTCCTCGAACTGGGTGTTCCCGAGGACCAAATCATCATCGAGCCCATCGGTGGCGTGAAGATCCTCGACCCGACGGAATACGACCGCCGCGTGTTGATCCAACTGGTGAAAGAAGCCCAACAATAATTGAGGCAACCCTCAACAACAAAAAACCTGACGGATTTCCCGCCAGGTTTTTTTGTTGGCCAAAAGCACCGAAGCACTTAGTGCATGACGCCCACCTCGATGCCGATAAAATTGTTGTTGATGATGCTTTTTGTCTGCTTCTCCAAGGAGCTGACAAAAGCATTGGAAAACGAATGGTCGAACGTCAGTTGCGCAAACAAGCTGAACTTCCTGTTAATCTCGTATTCGGCACCCAATCCGAAAATCATCGAGGCCTGGAGCAAACGGTATTGATGCGTGTAATCTTCATAGGTCTGGCCTGAGTACGACACCCAATAAAACGCAAATTCATCCTTGCACAAGTCCTTCAAGTTGAAGCTCAGTCCGCCACCAGCCATCACATAAGCCTTGAACGAATCGAAAACGTCGAAACTCACCTTGGCCATGAGCGGCACCTCGATGTTGGTCGCCTTCACGCGGCGCGAAACCTGAATGTCGGTCTTCTCCAAGAAATCAGTGACATAACGGTAGTCGGTAAACGTGTACTTGAATCGGAGCAAATCGAGATTGACGCCCGACGAGACTGCCAAATGCTCCGACAGCTTGAAGTCGGCCACCAAGCCCACATTGAAGCCCATCCTCATGCCATTGTTGCTCGCAGCAGTTGACCCAGGGCTTGCCCAATCGAAAGTAGGACCCAATTTCAGGCCATACCTCACCTCTTTGCTCTGCGCCATGCCTCCAATGGAAAACATGGCTACAAAACTGATAATCAACAATCTTTTTCTCATAATAACAATATTTAGACCTACAAAGGTAATTTATTTTTCCGACAAAGTCCCAAAAATCGGAAAATCATTCTTACTTTTGCACCAAATAAATCCAAACATTCACTAAAACTCAACAAAAATGAAAAAGACATTTTTACTGATTGCAGCCCTCTTGATGATGGGTAGTGCAGCATTCGCAGGTGGCGGCTTCGACCTCGCCATCGGCCCGAAAGTCGGTTTCCAAACCGCAAAACTCTCCTACGACAAAGCCGACATCAAGTCGGGATTCTCCAACCACTTCACCGCTGGCATCTTTGGCCGCGTGACCATCGGTCGCCTCTATGTGCAGCCTGAAGTGCTCTACTTCAAGACATCAAATGTTTTCGATGTTGATGTTACAGGCACTGGGACTGATAATCTGCTCAACATCCCCACTGGCGCCGATGTGAATCTCACCCTTAACCAAATGAACCTTCAAGTCCCTATTTTGATTGGCGTCAACATCCTTGACCTCGACATCGTCACGTTGCGTGCCCATGTCGGCCCCACCGCCAATTTCACTCTGAAATCAAAGACGTTGGTTGACTATTCATATTCAACCACCAACGCCGAAGGCGCTGAAATCACGCAAGAAGGCGATTACAATACTGATAACAACATGTTCGACACAAAAACCATTTCTTGGGGTCTCCAAGCTGGTCTTGGTGTCGATGTGTTGAAGCGCATCACCTTGGATATCAACTATAACTTCGGTTTGAGCAAAGTGTTTAAAAACTTGAACAATACCGAATTGGGCAATTACTTCGATTTTGGCAACACCGACAACACAAGACAAAACATGTTCATGGTGACCGTGGGCTTCAAGTTCTTGTAATCCATTTATTCACCGATACAAAAAGAGAGCGACCCCACATGAGGCCGCTCTCGTTTTTTTGTGTAACCCGTGGCTTAGAAGAGAATACCCACTTCGATGCCGACTTGGTTCTGGACAACATGGAGCGGATTGGTACGCTCGCCCAAATCCTTGTTTCCGGCATAGTATTTCCTGTAATTGGACGAAACCAAGCCCGCGCCACCACTGCTGATGTTGTTGATCATGTCGTGCGAGTAATACACATCAAGGAACACGCGCGAAGTGCCTTGGATGGTGTACTGGGTGCCGACGGCAGCCCTCAGCGAGAAGCGGAAAGGATTGTATTCCTTGTCGGAACTCGTGAACTTCTCGTGCATGGCAGTCCCGTCAAAAGTGTCGCTGATCTTTGTCCTATAGGTATAGCCAAAAGCGCCACCGATTTGTGCAAAATAGCGAAGCGGACCGAATTGCTCGGTCACCATCTTGACCATCAGCGGGATTTCAAAAACCGTAGCCTTGAAGTTCCTGTCGACTGTACCCAATGTGTAGCCCGTCACGGTATCAAGTTGGCGCATGTCCTCGAAACTGTAACGGCCATTAATCAAGTTGACATTCAAGCCAGAGACAATGGCGTAGTTTTCAGCAAAATAAAACTCGGCGTCGAAACCGAAATTGAGTCCCACTTTTGCCTTGAGATTGGCGACATCCTCGGCATTGGAGCCAATCCAGTTAAGGTTAGGGCCAACCTTAAAACCGAAGGCAAAGCCTTTGTACTCCTTTGATTGCGCTGTGACTCCCAGCGACAAGCCCAACAAGAGGGCAACGAAAAGTAAGTTTTTCTTCATTTTGTGTAATTTTTAGATTAGTATCAGGCCGCAAAATTAGTCTTTTTTCGAATTGTTTCGCTAAATCGGCCAAAATTCCTACCTTTGTAGACTTAATAAGCAAAACACCATCGACACATGAACACCCCAATTCCAAACCGACTTTTCATCCGCAACAGGGCCAACCTTGCGGCGCAACTGCCACCCAAATCGGTGGCCGTCTTCACCGCCAACGAGCCAATGCCGCGCAATGGCGACGAGTTTTATCCCTTCCGCCAACAGTCTGACTTCTTTTACCTTACGGGCATCAACGAGGAAAACGCCTACCTCATCATCGCCCCCGACTTTCCCGACGAAACGATGCGTGAAGTGCTCTTCATCGAGCCTTACGACGAAGTGAAAGCCACCTGGCAAGGCGAGATGCTCGACAACAAGAAAGCCACCAATCTCTCAGGCATCAAGACCGTGAAAGGCAGCGACAGCTTCTGGATGACCTTGAACGACTTCGTTTTCTCAGGCTATGGCGAGACCATCTACCTCAACAGCTACGAATACCCGAAATACGAATGTGCCGTGGAGACCATCCAACAGCGTTTCGTCAAACAAATCAAGGAACACTACTCAATGCACAACTATGGTCGCACTGCGCCAATTCTCAACGCCTTGCGTATGGTGAAGTCGGAAGAAGAAATCGCCGTCACGAAACAAGCCTGCGACATTACCGCGAAGGCCTTCCGTCGTTGCTTGGCGACCGTCAAGCCTGGCATGTATGAATATGAGGTGCAGGCCGAAATCGAGTACATCTTCAAGCAAAACAACGCCACGGGCCATGCCTACGCACCCATCATCGCTGGCGGGAAGAACGGCTGTTGCCTGCATTACTCGAAGAACCAAAGCCTCTTGAACGACGGCGACCTGCTCCTCTTCGACATCGGCTGCGAGCTGAAGAACTACGCCTCCGACCTCAGCCGAACCATACCTATTAATGGTAAGTTCACGCAACGCCAAAAGGACTGCTACAACGCCGTGCTCCGCGTGATGAAGGAAATCACCAAGCTCTACCGCCCCGGCGGCACCATCAACGAAATCAACGAGACCACGCACCGATTGATGGAACAGGAGATGATCAAGCTCGGCCTCTTCACCGCCGAGGACGTGAAGAAGCAAGACCCCGAAAAGCCTTTGGAACGCAAATACTTGATGCACGGCATGGCTCACCACATCGGATTAGACGTGCACGACAGCATCGACAAGTTCAAGCCATTCGCTCCAGGCATGATACTCAGCTGCGAGCCAGGCATATACATCCGCGAAGAAGGCATCGGCATCCGCATCGAGAACGACCTGCTCGTCACCGAAGGCGAACCCATCAATTTGTTTGAGGGGCTGCCAACGGAAATCGAAGAGATTGAGGCGGCAATGCTGAAAAAATTCACTAAATAAGTGAATTATTGAAAAAAATCGTATATTTGCAGCCATCAAACTATGGAAATAAGATTCGACAAGGAGTATTTAGAGGAATTGTATAACAATGGCCGAACCAAAAACAAGAAGTATCGGTTTCAGCCACAGGTGGTGAAAAAGTATCAGAAAAGAATTGACACCTTGGCTGGTATCACTCGAATTGAGGAATTGTTTACACTTAACTCGCTCAATTTTGAAGCTTTGGAAAGTTCAGGCAATTATTCCATCCGCATCGACTACCATTATAGGCTTGAATTTCAAGTCAGCAACTCCGAAACTGAACCAATTATCACCATTTGCTTGATCATGTACATTACAAACCATTACGATTAGGAGGCAACCACATGAATAACAATCGAATACCAACCCATCCAGGAGATGTAATCAAAGAGGAACTGGAATACAGGGGCATCTCACAGAAAAAGTTCTCCGAACTGACTGGTGTTTCCTACACCATGCTCAACGAGATATTGAATGGCAAGCGACCCGTCACAAGCGACTTCGCGCTTATCGTGGAAGCGGCTTTAGGGGTCAGTCCGCAATTGCTAATCAATATGCAAGCACGCTACAACATGGCCATAACCATGAACCAAACCTCATTCCTGACGCGCCTTGACCACATCAGAAAGGCTTGTGCAGCAGTGTTTTAAAAATTCTACAATTAAACAAATCGAAGATTGGCTAACACCGAATTATCATTTCAACGAAATTAATCAACAATTAAACAACCAAATATGTTCGCAAAAGACGTTTACAGTGGCCGTCGCGCCACATTGAAAAGCAAAATCACGAAGGGCATCGCCTTCTTCCCAGCTAACAACGAGGCTCCCTTCAACTATCCTGACAACACCTACATCTACCGTCAGGACAGCAACTTCTCTTATTTCTTCGGCCTCAATCACCCCGACATGGTCGGTGTCATCGACTTTGAAAGCGGCGAGGAAATCCTCTTCGGTGTCGACGTCACCATCGACGACGTGATTTGGTGCGGTCCCTTGCCCTCGCTGAAGGAACAAGGCGACAGCATCGGCATCGCCGACTGCCGCGACTTCAACCGCTTTGGCGAATACCTGCAACAGGCCATCGCCAAGGGCCGCCAAATCCACATGCTGCCCACCTATCGCGGCGACACGCAGATCCAATGCGCCAACTGGCTCAATTGCAATGTCAACAAAGTGAGCGATTACGTCAGCCTCGAACTCATCAAGGCCGTCATCTCGATGCGCGAAATCAAGAGCGAGCTCGAAATCAGCGAGATGGAACGTGCCGCCAACACCGCTTATTACATGCACACCACCGCCATGAAGATGTGCAAGCCCGGCATGATTGAGCAAGAAATCGCCGGCGTGGTGGAAGGCCTCTCGCTGTCGGGCGGCGGCCCCGTGTCATTCCCCGTCATTTTGAGTGTGGACGGCCAGACCTTGCACAACCACGGCCACCACAACGTGCTTAAGGAAGGCCGCATGATGGTATGCGATGCCGGTGCCGAAACGGAGAACTACTATGCCTCCGACTTCACCCGTACCACGCCTGTGGGCGGCAAGTTCAACCAACGCCAGAAGGAGATCTACGAAATCGTGTTGGCTGCCAACCAAGCCGTGGCCGCCCAAACGCGTCCCTACATGCCCTACATGGTGATGCACACTTTGGCCTGCCGCACCTTGATTGAAGGCTTGAAAGGCGTCGGCCTGATGAAAGGCGACACCGAAGAGGCTTTGATGAACGGTGCCCACTGGCTCTTCATGCCTCACGGCCTCGGCCACATGCTCGGCATGGACGTGCACGACATGGAAGGACTCGGCGAGACCTACGTCGGCTATGACGAACAAACGCCGCGCTCCACCAAATTGGGCTTCAGCGGTCTGCGCTGCGGCAAGACCTTGAAACCCGGTTTCGTGGTCACCGACGAACCTGGCATCTACTTTATCCCCACGCTCATCGACATGTGGAAGTCCGAAGGCAAGTTCAAGGACTTCATTAATTACGACAAGTTAGAGACCTACAAGGACTTTGGTGGCATCCGCATCGAGGACGACCTGCTCATCACGCCTGACGGTTGCCGCATCCTTGGCCGCCCGATTCCAAAAACGGTTGCCGAGGTCGAAGACATGTGCGCCCAAGGCCGAGAGTGGATTAAGATGGAGGGATTATATTGATAGATAACATTTTGAACAAAAAAGAGAGGCTGCAACCTCTCTTTTTTTGTTTAAAACTCCATCACGAGTTTCACATTCACATAACGCGGCGTCAGGTAGTTAGGCGCACCGTAATACCTGTTGTCGATATACTTCACCCAAGTGTAGGAAATCACGTTGGGGATGTCGAGCAAGTTGAACACATCGACACTCACAAACATATTGCGCACATAGCGCAACGGATTGCCTTTGCTGAAGCTGCTCGCCTCGCTGATAAGCTGTTTGCTGAAACCGATGTCGACGCGACGATAGGCCTCATAACGGCTTGAGGTGGAATAGAAGTCGGAATTGTTGTCGGGCACAGGCAAACCCATGCCAAAGGACAACGTCATGTTGACCCGCCATGTGGGGAACCCTGGAATGTAATCCTGGAAAAACAACGAGAAGTTGACCAATTGGTCAGAGGGACGGCTATGCCAGCCCAAGGCAATGGTATCGGCCACCTGGGCATCGGAATGGTTATAGAAAGGCAAACGATTGCCCTCAGCGTCAACCAAGTAATAATCGCCACGGATGTCCTCACGCGCCCGCATGAACGAAAGGCTCGCCCAACTATCGATGCCCTTCACAAACTCGCCGTTCAACTTGAAGTCGAGGCCTGTGGTATAAGCCCTGGCCGACTGGTCGGCATAATAACGGATGCGCACATTGTCGACATCGTAGGGGATGACATGGGTGAACCACTTGAAATACAGCTCCGAAGTCAGGATGAAAGGACGGTTCCAAGCACGAAACTTGAAGTCGTTGCCCGCCACAATCTGATACGACTGCTGAGCCTTGGCATCCTTGAAGAGACTGCCATCGCGGTTGCGGATCTCGCGATAGAACGGCGTCTGGTTGTAGACGCCACCCGAAAGGCGATACACCACTTCGCGCTTGTCGTCGTTGGGCTTATAGGCAATGCCCGCCCTCGGACTGACATGCACCTTTTTGTTATAGCCCCAATAATTGGCCCTCAAACCGCCAGTGACGACAAACTCGCCCTTGTCTTCATAAGGTATCGTCCACGAATTTTGCACAAAGCCATCCAAATTATTGACAGAAAGCATATTGGACGACTTATGGTTGAAATCCATCTCGATTTCGGGAAGCACATCGGGATAGCTGCCAATCACGTCGGGGACATGGGGAAGGATGTAGCCCGCCGAATCGAAAGCCTGCCATTCGTCAACCTTGTCGTCGATGACCTGGTGTTGGAAACGGATGCCCCACTTGAGCAACTTGTTGTCAATGGCATAAAGTCCTTTATGGTCAAGGTTATAGACTTGGGCATAGAATCCATTGCGGGCATGTTTGGTCTGCGTGCCCACCTCATGGTTCTCGATCAATTCGCCAAACTCTTCCGATCCGATGGAGGTGTTGCGGATGCCGAAGAAATACTGTTCCTGAATATCGTAGGTTTCCGTCTCGTAGGCCGAATATGCCGATGCTATCCATTTCAGGTTCAAGTCCTTAGTCGGCTTATACGAAAGCGTCATGGCACCAAGGCCCGTGGTATAGTCGTCGATTTCCTGTCCATCGAAATACACATTGATTTGGATAGGGAGGTCGATGGTACCCGTATTGATCTTGGCGTTTTGCGGCACAAGCATGTAGCGGTTCTTCGAATAGTAGCCCAAAAACGACAGGTCCCATTTCTCGTTGAACTTGTAGTTGAACAAAGCCTGCCCGTCGGTGAAATTGGGCCGATAGTCACCCTTCGTGTCCATCATGCCCAAGGCCAAGGCCGTGTTTTTGTATCGCGCTCCCACCAAATAGCTGAACTTGTCGTTTGCGGTCGCGCCTTCCACATGGGCTTCGGCCCCCAAAAGGCTCAGGCTGAGCGAAGCGGCAAATTCGTGAGGTGTCTTGTAGGTCACATCAAGCACCGACGACATCTTGTCGCCATATTCCGCCGCGAATCCGCCAGCCGAAAACTCGATATTGTTGACCAACTGCGAGTTGACGAAACTCAAGCCCTCTTGCTGCCCTGAGCCAACGAGGAACGGACGATAGATTTCGATGCCGTTGACGTAAATCAGGTTCTCGTCGAAGTTGCCGCCACGCACGCGGTATTGCGAGCTCAGTTCGTTGTTCGACACCACGCCCGGCAAGGTTTTGATGAGCGTTTCGACACCTCCGCCCATGGTGGGCAACAGGGTGGCCTGCTTGGGGTTGAGGCGCGTCAGGCTCGATGCCTCTGCGCCACGGTCGCTGATGACCACGTCGGGCAAGTCGGTGGCGATGGAATGCAGCATGACATCAAGTTTCCGCTTCTCCCCTTCCTTGAGCCGCACCTTAACTTGCTTTTGGTCGAAGCCGATATACGAGAAACTGATGGTCAAGGTCGTATCAGAAAGCACCGAAAGCTCGTATGCACCCCGCGCATTGGTGGTTTGCCCAACCAGCAAGTCGACGGCAATCACATTGGCCATCTCAATGGGACGGCCTTTCTCGTCGGTCACCTTGCCATATACCGAAGCCGTGGGCAGGTGCTGGGCACGGGCTGCCAAAGCGAGAAACAGCAATGCTATGAGGAGAAACTTGGTTCGCATGAAGGAATAACTGAAAATGTAGACAATTATTGTTTTCGAGCAAGCCTCAAACAAAAAAAGCCGCCACGCAAGGCGCAGCAGCTCCGATATCGTTCACATTGGGATTACCAACGCTCAAGGTTACCCTTCTGGGAAGCGTCCATGATGGCTTGGTAGACGCCCTTCTTGTTGATGGTACGCAAGCCGGCAGCCGAAACCTTCAGCACAATCCACTCGTCCCATTCCGGAACATAAAACTTCTTGATTTTCAGATTCGGTTCAAACGTTCTCTTCGTTCTCTTGTTGGAGTGAGAAACATTGTTGCCGTGCATGACCTTTTTTCCTGTAATTTGACAAACTTTTGACATGACTCTTTATCCTTTATTATTTATACTTGTCTATTTTCTAACGGACTGCAAAAGTACACATTTTTTCGTTTCGCAAATCGTTTCTGCAAAAAATGTGGCAAAAAATTTCGGAAAGTGCTTTATTTCTTACCTTTGCAGGCCCAAAACTAACCTTATTAGCCATGAAAATCGATGATTTGAAAGTCGCGAAGCTGGTTTACACCATCCAATCCGACGACCCCAACGGCCAGATTCTTGAACAAGCCACCCCCGAAAAGCCCCGTGTGATGATGTTTGGCGTAGGCCGCATCATGAAAAGCTTCTCCGACGCGCTCAGAGGCTTGGAGCCTGGCGACTCGTTCGTCTTTACCATCCCGCCCGAGGAAGCCTTCGGGATGCCAAGCCCCGGAAACCAGCATCCCTTGGCGGGCCATGGCCTTTTCGTGCGTGGCGAAGTCGTCGAAGTGCGCGACCCCACCATTGAGGAGATGAACGCCGAGGTGGAATGGCGACGAGCCAATGGGCTGCATTTCCACCACGACCATGAGCACGGGCATGAGCACCATCATCATTAATTCTTCATATGCACATCCATCTGCGGGAACGGGATGTTCAAGCCCTCCACGGCGAAAGCCTTGTAGACCTTCTCGTTCATGCTGAAAAACACCGGCCAATAGTCGGTTGACTTGACCCACACGCGCACGGTGATGTCGACCGAGCTGTCGTTGAGCTTGCCCAACTGGATGAAAGGTTCCGGCGACTTCAGTATGCGATCGTCGCCATCGCAAAGGCCCAGCAGCACTGCCTTGGCCTTGTCGTAGTCGTCGCCATAGGCGATGGAGAACGTCCAGTCGACGCGGCGCGTTTCCTGCCGCGAGTAGTTGGTCAAGGCACCAGTGGCAAGCGGGCCGTTGGGAAGGATGACCTCCTTGTTGTCGACAGTCAGGACATGCGTGTTGAAAATCTGTATCTCGTTCACCTTGCCTTCATAGCCTTGCGCCGCAATGAAGTCGCCCACCTTGAAGGGCCGGAACATGACGATGAGCACGCCTCCGGCAAAGTTCTGCAAGGTGCCGCCCAACGACATGCCCACCGCCAAGCCAGCCGAGGCCAACAGCGCCACCAGCGACGATGTGTTGATGCCCAAAATGCCCACAACGGCAATAATCAGGATGAAATAAAGCACCACCGAGACCAAGTTCGACAAGAAACCATGCAGGGTGGCGTCGCCATGGCGGCTCATCAATCCGTTGGCCATCCATTTCTTGACCAACTTGATGATCCATCGACCCAAAAGAAACACGACGATGGCGGCCAAAATCTTGAGTCCCAACGGAACGACGTAGGTTTTCACCATATCGGGAAGCCATTCCGAGACGGGGGTGGTAGTCACATACTTGATGCCTTCGGTCATCTGGGCGAGTGCCGACGTGTCTTGGATGGCGTCGGTCACTTCGGTTACAATGCTGTCGTTTTCCATATTCATTAAGTTTGACACGGGACGCGGGACTGCAAGACGCGAGTTGGCGCACCGCCGTAAAAAATAATGGTGCAAAAATAGGATTTTTTTTATTTTTGCACGAAAAATAATTTCGATGGGTATCGCTGACCTGAAAGCATATTGCAAGGATCCGAAAAACCGCAGTACGGTCAATGTTGGGCTGTTTATCCTGCTGATTATCAGCCTCCACTTCCTCTATATTGGATGGCAGCATTTGGGCTATTGGCCCTTTGGGAAATTAGTCCACAAATTGATGGTTTGGTCGGTCGACATGGTCTACGGCCAGGCCTGCTGGGTGCTCGACCACGTTTTGCGCGTCGACCTCACCACCATCAGCCGACAGCGGCTCATCGCGGCGATCAATGTCGACGGCGGCTACGCACGCATCATCATCGCCCCCGAATGCGCCAGCCTCAAGCAATGGATGCACTGGCTGTTCCTCATGACCCTCTTCCCCGGTCCTTGGAAACACAAGCTATGGTACATCCCCGCCGGCCTCGTCGTCATCGAATGGACCAACGTGGTCAGGATTTGCGGCATCCTCATGATGCAAGTCTTTTGGCCCAACATACACATCCACCTTTTCGGCAACGACATCAACACCTTCCATCTCGCCCACGACTATATCTTCAAAGCATTCTTCTATTTCATCATCTTCCTGATGTGGGTGCTGTGGGTGGAGAAATTCTACAACAAGACAACGAACGCAAAACCATAAAACACTATGAACGAACAACCTATCATCTTCATCTTAGATGCGGGAGGCACGGGCTTCAAGTTCTCGGCCGTGCAAGACTCGCGCGAAATCATCGAGCCCTTCACCATCCCCTCGGCTGCCCCCACGCTCGAAGAGGTGCTGCAAAAACTCATCACGGGCTTCCACGAATGCGAGACACGCTGTGGCAAAAAAGGCTCGGCCATCAGCTTCTGCTTCCCCGGTCCCGCCGACTATCCCAACGGCATCATCGGCGACTTGGAGAACCTGCCTTCCTTCAAGGGCGGTGTGCCACTGAAAGCCATGCTTGAGAACGAGTTCCACATCCCCGTCTACATCAACAACGACGGTGACCTGTTTGCCTACGGCGAGGCCTTGAGCGGACTTTTGCCCGAAGTGAACAAGCTCCTCGAACAGCAACGCAACCCGAAACGCTACAAGAACCTGCTCGGCGTGACCCTCGGCACGGGCTTTGGCGGAGGCATAGTTATTAATAAGGTGTTGCTCAACGGCGACAACTCAGCCGGCGGCGAGATCAACCGCCACCGCAACCCCCTCTATCCACAGACCAGCGCCGAAGACAGCATCAGCATCCGCGCCGTGCGCCGCGTGTATGGTCGTGAGGCCAACATCGCCTTCGACGACACGCCGCATCCTTTTGACATCTACAAAATCGCGATGGGGCAGCTGCCTGGCAACAAGGAAGCCGCACAAAAGGCTTGGGACGAGATGGCCACCGCCTTGGCCGACGTGCTGGCCAACGCCATCTCGCTCATCGACGGCATCATCGTCATCGGCGGCGGCCTTTCGGGAGCCTGGCCCGTCTTCATGCCCACCCTCATCAAGAAGATGAACGAGCCCTTCACGGGCCTCAACGGACAGCCGCTGAGCCGCATGGAGACCGAGGCCTATAACCTGATGGACCCGCAAGACATGATCCGCTTCACCGAAAAGCAAGGCAAAATGGTCAAGGTGCCGTTCAGCGACCAACTAGTGTGGTACGACCCCACCAAGCGCGTCGGCGTCGGCATCACCAAGCTCGGCACCACCTCGGCTGTGGCCATTGGAGCATACGCATACGCGATGGAAAAACTAAAGGAGAAATAGTTTTTTTTATCAACAATACATGTTGAAAAATATTCGCCCCGAAAATCCATTTTTTCGGGGCTTGTTTTGTTCATCTTTCTTAATTTCGCATCTTGAAAAAGAGCGCAAAACACGCTATTGTTTTACTTTGTAACTTGTTAAATATCAGAAATATGAAATCAAACCATACTCCAGTGGAGGTTGAAGGGGACTTGTTTAGTGGCCTTGACGAGAGCCATGAGTCGCAGCCCGAGCCTAAGCCCTACGAGAAAATCATCGAGTCGCGAAAAAGCACCTCTTTCGCTGCCAAGCAGATTGAAAGCCAGGACGAAGTGCAGGTGGTGGAAAAAGGCGAAACGGCACCGATGAAAGCTGCTCCCGTTGCAGAAGAGAAGCCTAAAATCGAATACCATGCCTACCCTATCGAAGAAGTGAAAGCCGCCGCCAAGGAATATTTCCACGGCGACGCACTGGCTGGCGACGTGTGGGCCAACAAATACGCCCTCAAGGACAGCGACGGCAACACCTATGAGCTTACGCCCGATGACATGCACCACCGCATCGCCCGCGAGATAGCCCGCATCGAGCGACGCTACCCCAACCCCATGACGGAAGAGGAGATTTTCGAGGTGCTGAAAGACTTCCGCTACATCGTGCCCCAAGGCAGCCCCATGACGGGCATCGGCAATGACTTCCAGATTTCTTCATTGTCGAACTGTTTTGTCATCGGCAACAACGGCGAATCCGACTCGTATGGCGGCATCATGAAGACCGACCAAGAGCAGGTGCAGCTGATGAAACGTCGTGGTGGCGTGGGTCACGACCTGTCGCACCTCCGTCCCACGGGAAGTCCGGTGAAGAACTGTGCCCTCACCTCGACCGGCGTGGTGCCGTTCATGGAACGTTTCTCCAACTCCACAAAAGAGGTGGCGCAAGACGGTCGTCGCGGTGCCCTGATGATGACCATCAGCATCAAGCACCCCGACTCGGAGGCGTTCATCGATGCCAAGATGACCGAAGGCCGCATCACCAACGCCAACGTCTCAGTGCGCATCACCGACGAGTTCATGCAATGCGTCAAGGACAACAAGCCCTTCACACAACAATACCCCATCGACTCGCCCAACCCGAAATATACCAAGGTGGTGGATGCCCGCGCCCTTTGGGACAAGATCATCCACAATGCCTGGAAGTCGGCAGAACCTGGCGTGATGTTTTGGGACACCATCATCCGCGAGTCCATCCCCGACTGCTACGCCGACCTTGGCTTCAAGACCTTGAGTACCAACCCTTGCGGCGAGATCCCGCTCTGCGCCTACGACAGCTGCCGGCTCATCGCCATCAACCTTTACAGTTATGTCGACCATCCGTTTACGCCCGAAGCCCGCTTTAACCATCAGCTGTTCTCGAAGCACGTGGCCATCGCCCAACGCATGATGGACGACATCATCGACTTGGAAGTGGAGAAAATCGACACCATCTTGGCCAAGATTGCCGCCGACCCCGAGGACGACGAAATCAAACGCACCGAACGCAACCTTTGGCTGAACATCCGCGAGAAGTGCCTGAAGGGTCGTCGCACAGGCATCGGCATCACCGCAGAGGGCGACATGCTGGCCGCCTTGGGCAAACGCTACGCCTCCGACGAAGCCATCGCCTTCTCGACGGAAATACAAAAGTTGTTGGCATACAACGCTTATCGTTCTTCCGTCAACTTAGCCGAAGAGCGCGGCAAGTTCCCCATGTATGATGCCAAACGCGAAGAGAACAATCCTTTCATCAAGAGGTTGCGCGAATTGGACGAGGAACTTTACCAAAAGATGACGAAAGTCGGTCGCCGCAACATCGCCATGCTGACCATCGCCCCGACGGGCACGGTGAGCATCTGCACACAAACCACTTCGGGAATCGAGCCCGTCTTCATGGTGGCTTACAAGCGTCGCCGCAAGGTGAACCCCAACGACAAGGACGTCAACGTCACCTTCACCGATGCCAACGGCAACTCGTTTGAAGAATACAACGTGTTCCACCACAAGTTCATCACCTGGCTGGAGGTGAACGGCTACAACGTGGACGAAGTGCTGAAATACGACGACGAGAAACTCAATGCCGTCATCGCCAAGTCACCTTATTATAAAGCCACGGCCAACGACATCGATTGGGTGAACAAGGTAAGGATGCAAGGCTCGATGCAGAAGTGGGTCGACCACTCGATCAGCGTCACCGTCAACATCCCGAAAGAGACGACGGAGGAATTGGTCAGCCAGATTTACATGACCGCTTGGGAGAGCGGCTGCAAGGGCATGACCATCTACCGCGACGGCTCGCGCGACGGCGTGTTGGTGTCGAAAGATGAGAAAAAGGAAGAGAAGAAAGAAGCCAAAGCCGACGGTGCCCGTCCCGACGACATCAAGGAGACAGCGGCGCCACCGCGCCCGAAGGAATTGGAATGCGACGTGGTGCGTTTCCAAAACAACTACGAGAAATGGATCGCTTTCGTGGGCAAGCTGCACGACAAGCCCTACGAGATTTTCCTCGGCAAGGCCGAAGATTTCTTCTTGCCGCCCTATGTCGAAAAAGGCGTCATCATCAAGGAAAAGAACAAGGGCGAAGCCACGCGCTACGACTTCCGCTACACCGACAAAGGTGGCTACGAAGTGATCATGCAAGGTCTTTCGCGTTCGTTCGACAAGGAATATTGGAACTACGCCAAGCTGATTTCGGGCATTTTGCGCCATGGTATGCCCATCCAATACGTGGTTGAGTTGGTCGAGAACCTCAACGTTGAGGAAGAAAGCATCAACACATGGAAGAACGGCATCGCCCGCGCACTGAAGAAATACGTGCCCGATGGCGTGGTCGACGAAAAGGAGAAATGCCCCAACTGCGGCGAGAAGCTCGTCTTCGAGGACGGCTGCAAGCACTGCCGCAACTGCGGGTATTCGAAATGCGGGTAATTGATTACGGAAACAGTTGTTTTTTTATCTTCATAATGGCGGGTCGCCGACGCGAATGCATCGGCGACCTATTTTGTTTAAATTCCCTTCGGGAATAGTTTTGTAGGGCTGTCGTATTACGGCAGCCGCTGTTGATAAAACCAATGGTTGCCACGATGTGACAGCCCTACAGCCCGAATAACAATTGAACATTCTTCGTGGTTGCGTCTGCAAATTCTTCCAACGGCATTTGCAAAACCTCAGCAATCCTCTGTGCCGTATGCACCAAAAGCGCCGGTTCGTTGCGCTTGCCGCGACAAGGCACGGGGGCCAAATAAGGCGCATCGGTCTCCAAAACAATTCTGTCTAACGGCAACGATGGCAAGAAATCCTTCACGCCGCAGTTTTTATAAGTCGTTACGCCGCCCAAGCCGAGATGGAAGCCCAAACCGAGATAAACCTTAGCCTCTTCCTCAGTGCCCGTGAAGCAGTGCATCACGCCACGGAGTCCGCCGTCTTGTTTCTTTTCGATGATTTTCACCATCTTGTCGAAAGCGTTGCGACAATGGATGGAAAGCGGCAGATGGAGTTGCTTGGCCCAGTCCAATTGGGTCTCAAAGGCATCAAGTTGTTGCTTTTCGTAGGTCGCATCCCAATAGAAATCGAGGCCGACCTCTCCTACCCCGATATAAATGCCTTTTTCAAGTTCCTTTTCCATCGTGGTCAGCACTTGCTTATAGTCTTCCCTAACTTCTTCGGGCTGCAAGCCCATCATCACGCGGGTGCAGTCGGGGTATTGTTCGTGCAATTCGAGCATCGGCGCTATGGTGGAGGCATCCACATTGGGTAGGAGCATCATTTTTACACCTGCTTCCAATGCCCTTTGAACAGTCTCATTTCTGTCGAGGCTGAATTGATGATCATAGATATGGGTATGGGTGTCAATGAGGTACATGTCAATACAAAAAATTATCGTAAGGGTACCGTATCGCGTGCATATCGCGGATTTCTTTATAGAGCATATCCCTGAATTCCTGATAGTTGTCGCGGTTCTTGGCGGAGATGAAGATGCAGTTGTCGTTCATCTTGGCCATCCAGGTCTTTTTGAGTTCGTCGTAGGAGACGTTGCGTTTGGTGGGCGGAGTCAGGTCGTCGGGTTCTTTCTCCTCCCACGTGTAGGCGTCGGTCTTGTTGAAGACGACGATGGTCTTCTTGTCGGCGCAACCCAACTCGGCCAAGGTCTGGTTCACCACTTCCATCTGCGCCTCGAAGTCGGGATGCGAGATGTCGACCACATGGAGCAGGATGTCCGACTCGCGCACCTCGTCCAACGTCGACTTGAACGACTCCACAAGGTGATGCGGCAATTTGCGGATAAATCCCACAGTGTCAGACAAAAGGAACGGCAGGTTCTCCACCACCACCTTGCGCACCGTGGTGTCCAACGTGGCGAACAACTTATTTTCCGTGTACACTTCCGACTTGCTCAGCAGATTCATGATGGTCGACTTGCCCACATTAGTATAGCCCACCAAGGCCACGCGCACGAGCTTACCTCGGTTCTTGCGTTGCACGGTCTTCTGCATGTCGATGTCCTTCAGTTTCTCCTTCAGCAAGGCGATGCGCTCGGTAATCAAGCGACGGTCGGTCTCGATTTGGGTCTCACCTGGGCCACGCATACCGATACCACCTCTTTGTCTCTCCAAGTGCGTCCACATTCGGGTCAGGCGAGGCAAAAGGTATTGGTATTGTGCCAGTTCCACTTGCGCCTTGGCGTGTGCCGTGTGGGCATTGGAGGCGAAGATGTCCAAAATCAAGCTCGTGCGGTCGAGCACACGACATTCCAAAGCCTGCTCCATGTTGCGGGCTTGGGTCGCGCTCAGTTCGTCGTCGATGACGGCGAGTTTGATGTCCTCCGCCTTGATGTATTGATGGATTTCCTCTAGTTTGCCCGATCCGAGATAGGTGACGCTGCTCGGTCGGTCCATGGCTTGCACGAAACGCGCCACGGGCACGCCGCCAGCCGTTTCCAGCAAAAAAGCCAGTTCGTCAAGATATTCCTCTGTCCGCTCGCGGCCCTGCTGTTTGGAGGCCACTGCGATAAGGACAGCCCTTTCGGGTATTTTTTCGTATGTTATGAAGTCGCCCATGTTTTTTGATTCGAGCCGCAAAAATAATCATTTCCACCGACACCCCAACATTTTTCCTTCCACCCCTTGCGGGTTGCGGAAAAAGTTGTAATTTTGCAGGCAGTTGGTCGCGGAAAACGGAATGAAAAACAAATGGATTATCAAGACGTGAGGGACGGGCTACACGACACGACACCCCCCGCGATAACAAAACAAAGCCTCCTATTCGGAGGCTTTTTTTATACGTCTCTTATACAGCGTTTGAAAGGCAAGACTCTTCTTCCTTCCGATGCGGATTTCTTCAACATATACATATAGGTTGCCAATGGTTTTCCTATAGACGAAGGTCTTTAATCCATGCAGTTTGGTCTTTTTGTCGGAGAGTTCAACCTTGTCGCGATACTTGATAATGTAGGGTATGAGAAGGTAGTCTTCCAAAGTCAGAGGATTTCTGTCGTTGCTCTTTTTTCCATGCCGAGTTTCGGAATGTTTTGCTCCCGATGTCTCAATTACATGCTTGTAGCCCGTCAGGTCAATACCTTCCTTTTGTGCTAGTGTCATCAATTCCTCATCGACCTCATTGTCGATAATAGCGAACTTGTAATCACATTTCTGGTTAATCAATTCAATTAGATCTCCAAACGGAATTCTGGTCGTGTTTTCTTTGTCGAAGGGTCTTTTGTCTGTCATACTATTATGGGATTTAGTTTTACCCTGCAAAGTAACAACTCTTGTCAAGAAAAAGCCGTTGATTAAACGTTTGTAGTCGACAGTAGTCGTTTGTTGTCGTTTGCTGTCGGATATATTGCTGAAAGCGTGATGGATAAAACGAAGGCGGCCCTCAAAAATGAAGGCCGCCTTGCGCGTTGGTTTTTGTTATTGGTGTTTTCTGGTGCCCAGTGCGCCGAGGCCGCCAAGCCCCAAAAGGAGAATTGAAAGGTTTATGGCTGGTAAGTGTACGGGCTATCGCTGATACCGTCGGGATAAACGGTGCCGCCCACAGGATTGCCGTCTCCATCAAGCGTGCAGCCGATGGTAACCGTGCCGCAGGTGCCAAAATTGACTGCGCCGATGCTGTTGGGAGCAGACGAGCCCTTCGTGGCGGTCACGCTGGTCACGCCAGTGGTGATGGTGATGTCGCCGCAATCAGCTTCAACACCACTACCGATGCCGGCAGCCTCGGAACCGCCAGTAGCCTTGACAGTGCCGCCAGAGATGGTGATGGCGCCGCAAGAAGAATCGTAACCACCACCGATGCCGGCAGCACTTTCTCCGCCAGTAGCCGTGACAGTGCCGCCAGAGATGGTGATGGTGCCGCAAATAACTCCCTGACCACTACCGATGCCGGCAGCATTGGAACCGCCAGTAGCCGTGATGACACCGCCCTGAATCTCGATGTTACCACAGGGAATATATAATCCTCCGCCGATGCCGGCACCATAGCCGTTGCTGCTGGCCGTGAGCTTGCCTGTGCCTTCGGCTCCGCCCATGATGGTGAGCGTATGGTTCTCAGGGATAGAAATGCCAGGATAATCCTCATAGAATCCCCTCACGGTGTTCTCCGTTCCGTCCTTCAGGATGATGGTGGCGTCGCCATTGCAAGTGATGCCGGCCCAAGTGTAATTTCCGTCATTCTCGCCGTTGATGCTTACGCCGTCGAGCGTCACCGTGGCACCGTTGGCGATGGAGATTTGCACATTGGCACCGAGTGTGCCAGTCAAAATGGCACCGTCTCCCACGGTAGTGTTACCTGATACATTCGCGAGGTTGATAACGGTGGAAGTGTTCTCGATTGTAGAAATGCTATTTAATAAAGCATTGGCTTCAATGGCAGGAACATCAACTGAAAGGTTTTGGCTTCCGATAGTAACAGCAGCATTAGAAACGGCATCTTGCGGAAGAAGGATAGCCCATTTCTCTGTGTCGCTTATGGAGTATAATCTCACATCGCCAGTGTTTCCCGTAGGATTGATAGAAGATGATGCAAAGTTGATGGTGGCTTCATTATTCATTCCTCCGATTTTGATGGAGCCGGCAGCATTAGCCAACGGGAACTTCACCAAGGCGCATTGGTTGTGCAGCTGGGCTTCGTAAGCGGTTGTTTCAGATGAATAATAAACCGTCTCGCCAGTCAATCTGTCAATTGACTCACCCATCGAAAGCACGGGCAGCTCATTTGTTTGGTCGCTGATGTTCACGGTGCAGCTTGTGGCTCCAGCCTCAAGCGTCCCTTGCTTGTTGCCTACGAAATAGAAATACAGCGGTTGGTCGCCGTTCTTTGTAGCATTGATGCTTCCTTCGAAATAGGTGCCGTTGTGGGTGAGGGTGCCCACATACGCGCCGTCGTAGCCGACCAAAATCTGGTCGCCTTTCTCAAAAGTGACCATCGGACTGGTAGTAGGATCCACATTCACCCTTGAGCCATTATTGCCGCCGTTTCCCACGTTCAAAGTGATTCTCACCTGTCCGCTTTGAGGGGTGGCAGGCTGTTCTTTCTTGCACTGGCTGAGGCCCAGCACCAAGGCCACGGCCATCACGAAATAGGTCATTCTTTTCATTGCTCGTCCTCCTTTTTCTTTAATGCCACATAGCCGAGGCCGGCACCCAGCAGAATGGCGATGCCGCTGCCGAGGGGAGCGCCGAAGTCGTCGTTTTGGATACCGCCATTAATAGGAGTGGGGTCGCCTTGTCTCATCATGCCACCACCACTATTTTTCGTGTCGGCGGTTTCGCCCCTACCGAAAAGGCCACGGTTCTGGGCATTCAGGTTATTGGCCGCCAGCGTCATCACTGCCAGCCCGAGCGAAAACACGAGGGTTTTCAGGGATTTGTTGTAGTTTTTCATTGTTAGATTTATAAGTTTATAATTTAACGATTCAGGGCTTTGCTCTTACACGCGCTTCGCGTCATTGACTCCGTCGAATCTTCGATTTGCGAGGAAGAACGACGAAGCAATCCAGAAATGATGTTGTTCTGGATTGCCGCGCTTCGCTCGCAATGACGCGAAGCGACGCAAACAAAAAAAATCCAAGACAAAGCCGAATAGCCCTGCCTTGGATAGAGGATATGCAAAAGCTTGGATCGGAGATTTACACCCCCCCCCATTCTATTGATAATCAATGATTTACAAAGGATTTCCATCGCTTTTGCGCTGTTTTGAAGGTGCAAAAGTACGAATCTTTGCTGATTATGAAGCAATTAGTGGAATAAAAATCAACTCATCGCATCTATTAATACTGCCTGAAGCCAATGATTTTGCGAACCTCATTGAGGGTCTTCGCTGCGCTCTCGCGGGCCTTCTCGGCGCCCATGCGGGCAATGCGGTCGAGGCGGGCCTCGTCGCTCGAGAACTCCTTGATCCTTTCACGGATGGGAGCCACAGCCTTTTCCAGGTCGTCGGCCAACTGTTTCTTCATGTCGCCATAGCGGATGGAGCAGTCGTTCCACTTCTCGTCGAAGTATTTCACCGTCTCCGGCGCGCTGACGATGTTCATCATCGTGAAGAGGTTCTGGATCACCTCGGATTTGGGGCTGTTAGGCTCGGTGGGGCCGCTGTCGGTCACGGCGCGCATCACCTTCTTGCGCATGGTCTTTTCGTCCTCAAAGAGGTAGATGCAGTTGCCGTCGCTCTTGCCCATCTTGCCGCTCCCGTCGAGGCCCGGCACCTTGATGGCATCGCCGCCAAAGTAGTAGTTCTGCGGCTCGGGGAAGAACTCGATGCCGTAGATGTTGTTGAAGCGGCGGGCGCACTTGCGGGCCATCTCCATGTTCTGTTCCTGGTCCTTGCCCACGGGCACCCATTTGGCCTTGTGTTGCAGGATGTCGGCGGCCATCAGCGTGGGATAGGTGAACAATCCGGCGTTCACGTTGTCGGGCTGCTGGCGGGCTTTCTCCTTGAAGGTGGTCACGCGACCGAGTTCGCCGATGTAGGCGTTCATATTAAAATACAGGTACAGCTCAATGGTCTCCGGCACGTCGCTTTGCACATAAATCGTTGCCTTTTCGGGGTCGATGCCGCAGGCGAGATATTCAGCCAAGATGGTCCGTGCCGATTTCTGTATGTTTTCGGGCTTGGGGTGCGTGGTCAGCGAGTGCCAGTCGGCGATGAAGAAGTAGCAGTTGTAGTCTTCCTGCATCTTCACGAAGCTACGCACGGCGCCGTAATAGTTGCCGAGATGGAGGTTTCCAGTGGGGCGGATGCCGCTCAATACGATGTCTTTGTTCATTGTTGAAATGTTGACTATTGAAGTGTTTAATTGTTGGGTGCAAAAATAAGAAAAAACCCGCTTATCGAAGCGGGTTTTTGAGGTTTTTGTGGCAGTGTCTTCCTGCCCAAGGCTGTCAGACATCTTTTAGAGCTTGATGTCATCGCCGTTGGCGTTCTGGAAGTTGTACTGCAGCATGTGGAATTCGGGCATCGACTGCACGGTGAACTTCTTACCGTATTTCTTCATCCATTTGCGGCGAATCGAAAACAGTCCGTTGATGCAAAGATAGGAATAGATGAACGGATGCACCTGAAGCACCAAGTTGTTCTCGTTCTGGTCGACGAGGAGGTACTTGAGGTGGTTTTCGATTTCGTCGACGAAGAGGATGGCTGGGCGGATTCGGCCCTCGCCGTCGCAGACGGGGCATTTCTCCTGCACCTGCACCTCTGTCTCGGGGCGCACGCGTTGGCGCGTGATTTGGATGAGGCCGAACTTCGTGGCGGGCAAGATGGTGTGCTTGGCACGGTCGTGCGACATGGCCTCGACGAGGGCGTCGTACAACTGCTTGCGATGTTTGGCTTCGTGCATGTCGATGAAGTCGACGATGATGATGCCGCCCATGTCGCGCAGGCGCAGTTGGCGTGCGATCTCCTTGGCGGCCTCAACGTTGACCTGAAAAGCGTTGTCTTCCTGCGAATTCTCCTTGTTCACACGGTGACCGCTGTTGACGTCGATGACGTGCATGGCCTCGGTGTGTTCGATGATGAGGTAAACACCGTTTTTGATGGTGACCACGCGACCGAAAAAGCCCTTGATCTGCTTGGAGACGTTATAATGGTCGAAGATGGGTTCCTTGCCTTTATAAAGTTGCACAATCTCAGCCTTTTGCGGCGCAAAGGTCATAATGTTTCTCTGGATTTCTTCGTAGAGTTTCTCGTCGTTCACATGGATGTTGTTGAACGACTCGTTGAGCAAGTCGCGCAGCATGACGCTGGTTTGGTCCATCTCGCTGACCAGTTTGCCGAAGCTCGTCATCTTTTTCATTTCGATGGTGCACTGTTCCCATTTGTCGATGAGGGAACGGAGGTCGGCGTCGAGTTCGGCCACCTTCTTGCTTTCGGCGACGGTGCGGATGATGACGCCATAGTTGGCCGGCTTGATGCTCTGCATCAGTCGGCGCAGGCGGTTGCGTTCTTCGCTGCTGCGGATCTTCTGTGATACCGAGATGCGGTTGGAGAAGGGGACGAGGACGAGATAGCGGCCCGCGAAGGAGATCTCGGCGGTGATTCTCGGTCCTTTGGTGTGGATGGGTTCCTTGGCGATCTGCACCGGGATGAGGTCGCCCACGTTGAGCCAGTCGGCCACCTTGCCGTTTTTGGGTAGGTCGCCTTCGAGCTTGAACTTGTCCATCGCGACGTCATCGCCAGCCATGACCAGCTTCTTGTACTTGATGAGCGAACTGGCTTGCAGGCCGAGGTCGAGATAGTGCAGGAAGGCCTCCTTGGGATAGCCCACGTCGACGAAAGCAGCGTTGAGGCCCGGCAAAATCTTCTTCACCCTGCCTAAATACACGTCACCAACCGCAAATTGGTTGTTGGTCTTCTCTCTGTGAAGTTCGACAAGCGTGTTGTCCTCCAGAAGAGCGATGTCAACCTCCGAAGCGTGCGAGTTGATGATCAAGTCGCGCGTCACCGTCTTTTGTTCCACCACAACCTCTTGTTGTTGTTCTTCAGACATAGTGTTTTTACTTTGGGGTTAACGATTTGATTGATAAAACAATAACACAACAATGGTATAAGCCAATGCTGTGTTATTGTCACGTTTAGGCTCAAGAAGAGCTTATTTCTTCTTGTGTCTGTCCTTTCTCAAGCGTTTTTTGCGCTTGTGCGTCGACATCTTGTGTCTTTTGTGTTTCTTACCGTTTGGCATAATATCAAAATTTTACAGGTTGTTTTCTTACTTGACAGCGTTCATGAAGGTCTTAGCAGGCTTGAAAGCCGGAATCTTGTGGGCCGGGATGGTGATGGCGATGTTCTTGCCAATGTTGCGACCGGTCTTCTCGGCTCTCGTCTTGATGATGAAGCTACCAAAGCCTCTCAGATAAACGTTTTCGCCTTTGGCCATGGCGTTCTTCACGACTTCCATGAAGTTCTCAACAACATTCTGGACAGCACCTTTTTCAATGCCAGTCTTGCTTGCGATTTCAGCAACGATTTCTGCTTTAGTCATTTTTTTCTCTATTTTATGGTTAGTGTTTTAGTTTGTTGTAAATTTGCGGCAAAGGTACGAACATTTTCAATACGGAAGCGTGTTTTGCACATTTTTTTTCTTCTAATGAGTTATAAATAAAGAATTTCGACAACATCAAGCGATGAACATCATAAACGACACCTTAATTAATTGGTACGAACAATACCGACGCGACCTTCCCTGGCGCCACAACCCCTCGCCCTACGAGGTATGGTTCTCGGAGGTGATTCTGCAACAGACGCGCGTCAGCCAAGGCATGGACTACTACCTTCGATTCATCGAACGTTGGCCCACGGTGGAAGCCTTGGCACAGGCCACGGAAGAGGACGTGCTGAAGATGTGGCAAGGATTGGGCTACTACTCGCGTGCCCGCAACCTGCACCATTGCGCCCAGCAAGTGGTGGAACAATACGGAGGCAAATTCCCAGCTGATTACGAGCAACTTAAAAAACTGAAAGGCATCGGCGACTACACCGCAGCGGCCATCGCCTCCATTGCCTTCAACCTGCCTCACGCCGTGGTCGACGGCAACGTCTACCGCGTCATCGCCCGACTCTACGACATCGACACACCTATTAATATTAATGAAGGCCAGACCCTCTTCGCCCAACTTGCCGACGAGCTGCTCGACCGCAATCGCCCGAGCCTCCACAACCAAGCCATGATGGAATTCGGTGCCCTGCAATGCACGCCCAAGAACCCCGCCTGCCTCCACTGCCCCTTGCAGGCCCATTGCCTCGCCTTCGAGCGGCAAACCGTCGGGCAACGTCCCGTGAAACTACAAAAGACAAAGGTCAAAACACGCTATTTCAACTATTTGGTGATGCGCGTCGGCGAAAGCATCTATCTCCACAAGCGCAGCGACAACGACATTTGGAAAAACCTTTACGACTTTCCCTGCATCGAGAGCGAAAAACCTCTAACGGTGGAGGCCGTAATCAATTCAGAAGGCTTCCGTCAACTTGTTGAAGGAACGGATTTTACCATCACCAAAACCTCGCCCGTGTTTACCCACAAACTGACCCACCGCACCATCATCGCGCAATTCATCGAAATAAAACTTGAACAAAAATTGTTGCAGATTGAAACAAAAGAAGTATTTTTGGCGGCTGAAAGAGAATTGGAGAATTATCCGATACCTCGCTTAATCGACTTATACTTAAATACTTAATCATATAAAACACCTAAAAATCATGGCAAGTTTAAACAAAGTGATACTCATAGGCCGCCTCGGGAAAGACCCCGAAATCACCACTTTCGAGAATGGTAATCGCAAGGTTTCGGCCACCTTGGCGACCTCCGAGCGCTATCGCGATCGCGACAACAACTGGGTTGAGCAGACCGACTGGCACAACATCGTGGTTTGGGGCAACCTGGCCAACGACATCGCCGAGGGCCGACGCAACTACGCCAAAGGCGACCTCATGTATGTGGAAGGCAAGCTCCGCACCCGCCAATACACTGACCAGCAAGGCATCGTGCGCTACGTCACCGAAGTGAACGCCGACAAGATGATGCAAATGGCGCCCGCACGCCCCGCCCAGCAGTCGTCGTATGGCCAGCCCTACACCCCCGCTCCCGATTCAACACCTGGCTATGTGCCACAAAACCAGGCAGAAGAAGGCAACGACCTGCCGTTTTGATGGAATAATGGCGCGTATGTCAGATTAATTTTATACTTTTGCCGCGCAAATCATAAAACACACAGCTTTGGAAACACCCGACCCTGACCCTCTCATAGGACTTTTGACCGTTGTTTCAAACAACTTTTTCACTGGATTTACCGTCAACGCCATCATCGGATTGGTCGTATTGTGCCTGCTCCTCGCCGCTTCGGCCTTGATTTCGAGCAGCGAGACTGCTTTTTTCTCGCTCAAGCCCGCCGACGTCGACGACCTTGAATCGCGCACCGACGCCAAGAGCAAATTGGTGCTCAACCTGCGCGAAAAACCCAAAACCCTGTTGGCTACCATATTGATAGGCAACAACTTCGTCAATGTGACCATCACCTTGCTGTCGACCTACATCATGGCCCAAATGTTCGACATGGTCAACTATCCCGTGGCAGCTTTCTTGCTCGAAGTGGTGATCGTCACCTCCATGATCCTCATCGCAGGCGAAATCACGCCCAAGATCTACGCCAGCAAGCGCCCCGTAAAAGTGGCCCGCTTCATGGCCCGACCCTTGCGTTTCCTCATCGGAATGTTCAAGCCGTTGAGCAAGCCGTTGGTCAACTCCACGGCGTTCATGGACAAGCACTTGGAGAAGAAAAAAGGCGAAATCTCGATGGAAGACCTCTCAACCGCCGTCGAAATCGCCACCGAAGACTCCACCCCGTTGGACGAGAAACAGATGCTGATGGGCATCGCCTCGTTCAGCGAGAAGGAGGTGAGCGGCGTGATGATTCCCCGCGTCGACATCATCGGAGTGGACCGCAGCATGGACTTCACCGAGATGCTCGCCATCGTCATCAAGAGCGGGTTTTCGCGGATCCCCGTCTACGACGAGACTATGGACAAGGTGGAAGGCATACTTTATGTGAAAGACCTCCTGCCCTACCTCGACGCGCAGTCATACGAATGGCAGAAGCTCATCAGGCCGGCTTTCTTCGTGCCCGAAAACCGCAAGATCAACGACCTTTTCCAGGACTTCCGCGAGAAAAAGATCCATATCGCCATCGTCGTCGACGAATATGGCGGCACCTCGGGCCTCATCACCATGGAAGACGTCATCGAGGAAATCGTGGGCGAAATCAACGACGAGTTCGACGAGGCCAGCCTTGAGGAACACTACAAAAAACTCGACGACGGCAGCTATCTATTTAAGGCACAGACCAGTATCGTCGACTTCTGCAAGGTCTTCGGCGTCGACGAGGACTACTTCGAACCCATGCAGGGCGAGGCCGACACCTTAGCAGGCTTGATTCTCGAAATCGAGGGACGCATCCCCGAAATCGGGTTCAAGTTCAACTTCGAGAAGTTCCACATGGAGATTACCGATGCCGACACGAAACGTATCAAGGAAGTAAAAGTCGTTTTTGATGAAGAATAAACCGGTGCTTCGACAAGCTCAGCAACCTAAGGTCCCTGAGCTTGTCGAAGGGCCGAACAAATATAATAAAATGAAAACCACCAAGTTCATAGTTCCGCTGATAGCCATGGTTTTGGCTTGTTTTATAGTCTCGTGCAACAACAACGACAGCTACCTGCCCAAGCCGCGTGGCTATTTCCGCATCGACTTGCCCGAAAAGACCTACACCAAAGTGGATACGATTGAAAGATACAGCTTCGAGTGCCCCGAATACGCCCAAATCACTTACGACCGCTATTCGCCCAACGAAAAGAACTGGATCAATGTCGAGATGCCGCAGTTCAGAGGCTCCATCCACCTGACACACAAGAATGTGGACGGAAACTTGGGCGACTATTTGGAAGACGTGCACACCATGGTCACCAAGCACCTGCAAAAAGCCAATGGCGTGCGCGACAGCCTGATTGTCAACGAAGAGCATCATGTTTACGGCCTTTTCATCGAGATGGACGGGAAAAACGTGGCCACTCCGATGCAGTTCTATTTGACCGACAGCACGAAAAACTTCGTCAGAGGTGCCTTGTATTTCAATTTCCAGCCCAACAACGACTCGATGCAGCCCGTCATCAACTTCATCCGTGACGACATCGACCACATGATCAGCACCTTCGAGTGGAAATAAAGGCCAATTTATCCCTTTATTTGAATCAAAAACCCCTCATTGATAAGTGGTTGCACCAGCCGATGCATCTCGTCGACGGTGAATTTCCGCAAGCCTTCCTCGGGCGTAGGACGATCAATGGTGTAGACCATGATTTTACGCGGACGTAAGGTGCGCACAATGTCCATCCAACCGTTCAAGACCTCTGGGCTTGATGAATCGAAGTCCTTGCTACGAAGGAACATCGTCTGCAAGATGAACTCTCCGTTGAACAGTTTCAAAGCCTCCACCACCCTATTCACGTCGTAGCCAGGCGCAGGATGGTTGATCTTCTCCACAAGTTCGTTGGTCGGCGCATCGATTTTCATTGTCGGGTTGTCGACCTTGCACAAGGCCTTGAAGACCTCGGGCAAATGCGCCCTTGTGGCATTGGAAAGTACCGTTATCTTAGAGTTGGGATAATACCAATTGCGCAACTTGATGGTGTCGTCGATGATTTGTGGGAACTCAGGATTGATGGTCGGCTCACCGTCGCCACTGAAGGTGATGGAGTCAATCGGGATGTGGTTGGACTGGCATTGCTGCAATTTGATTTCCAAGGCTTTGTAGACATCTTCAGCCGTTGGCAGCTTGGTGTCGTTGCGTCCGTCCTTGTTCCAACCGCATTCGCAGTAGATGCAGTCGAAATTGCAAAGTTTGCCCTCGGTAGGAAGCAAGTTGATACCTAAGGAGCTGCCCAAGCGGCGGCTATGGATGGGGCCAAATACGGTTTCTTCTCTTATCATCATTATTACTTTTTAATCACAAAACCCTCAAAACAAGCAAAACTTTAATTAGTGGTGGGAAAGCAGCCAACTGGCCTGCTTTCCGGCGGCATCCCAGTTGGGTGCCGCCCACTTCTCACCTTGGTTTTGTCGGTTTTGAAGGTTTTGTGACCTAATGGTTATTTTGCGTATTGAACGGCTCTCGTCTCGCGGATGACCGTGATCTTGATTTGGCCCGGATAGGTCATCTCGGTCTGGATTTGCTTCGAGAGGTCGTAGGCGATGCGGTCGGCTTCCTGGTCACTCACCTTGTCGGCTCCCACGATGACGCGCAACTCGCGACCGGCTTGGATAGCATAGGTCTTCACTACGCCCGGATAGCTCATGGCCATCTCCTCCAACTTGTTGAGGCGTTGGATGTAGGCCTCCACCACCTCGCGGCGGGCACCCGGACGGGCACCGGAGATGGCATCGCACACTTGCACGATAGGCGAGATGAGGTTGTCCATCTCGATTTCGTCGTGGTGGGCGCCGATGGCGTTGCAGATGTCGGGTTTCTCCTTGAGGCGTTCGGCCACCTTCATGCCGAGGATGGCATGCGGCAGCTCTTCCTCGTTCTCGGCCACCTTACCGATGTCGTGCAACAAGCCGGCACGCTTGGCTGCCTTCACGTTGAGACCTAACTCGGCAGCCATGGTGGCGCAGAGCTTGGCGGTCTCGACGGAGTGTTGCAACAGGTTCTGGCCATAGCTGGTGCGGTATTTCATGCGGCCAATCATCTTAATCAATTCGGGGTTGAGGTTGTGGACGCCAAGGTCGATGCAGGTGCGCTTGCCGGTTTCCATAATCTCTTGGTCCACTTGCTTTTCCACCTTGTGCACCACTTCTTCGATGCGGGCGGGGTGGATGCGTCCGTCGGTGACGAGCTTCTGCAACGAGAGGCGGGCGATTTCGCGGCGGATGGGGTCGAAGCCGGAGATGAGGATGGCATCGGGGCTGTCGTCGATGATGATTTCGACGCCCGTGAGCGATTCGAGGGTGCGGATGTTGCGGCCTTCGCGACCGATGATACGACCCTTGATCTCGTCGTTTTCGATATTGAACACGCTGACGGTGTTCTCGATGGCCGTCTCCGAAGCGGTGCGTTGGATGGTCTCAAGGACGATTTTCTTAGCCGTCTGGGCCGCGCTCATCTTGGCCTCTTCCGTGACTTCCTTCACGTAGACCATGGCATCGGCCTGGGCTTCTTCCTTGATGAGTTCGACCAATTGGTCCTTGGCTTCCTTGGCCGAGAGTCCCGATATGGTTTCGAGTTTCTGGGTCTCTTCCTTGTAGATGCGATCGAGGTCGGCCTTTTTCTTGTCGAACACCTCGATTTGGTTTTCAAGTTTCTGTTGGGCAGCCTGCACCTCTTTCGACTTGCGCTGTGCATCTTCCATCTTCTTGTTGGCATCTTGCTTCAGCTGGTTGATGCGGTTTTCGGCGGTAGCCAGTTCGCGCTTGCGGTCCTCGCAGGCTTTCTCGTGCTCATCCTTCAGCTGGAGGAACTTCTCCTTGGCTTGCAGGATGCGTTCCTTCTTGATGACTTCGGCCTTTTCCTTGGCTTCTTCGAGCAGGGCTTGCTCTTCTTTGGTGACGGCTTTCTTGAGCAGGGTGGACGTGATAAGGTAGCCAACCGCAAAGCCCACGACCAATGCTGCTGCGGCGATGATAATCCAAGTAGTGCTTGAGATACTGAGTAATAACATTTTAAACTCTGTTTTTACCCGAAAAATGAGGAGGAAACAAAAAGAAACTGCCCACTCGTGGGATGTGTGTAAACCCCAATACGATACGCTTATGGCCACCGCGGTGCGCAAACTTCCACTGGCACCTAGGTGCTTCCCCGAAGGGAATGAGGCCCGTTTTTGCAGAGCGCGAGTAGACCGGTTGATGTGTTAGATTCTGTTGAGTTTACCAATGCGCTGAGCAGGCAGTTCCAGATCTTCAAAGAACAATGCCACGGAAACCGTGGTTATGATTGATTGCCCAGCAAGGTGTTGAGATCCTGAAGCTTGCGTTCCAAATCCTGATTGCGATAAGTCAATTCAGCGTCCATCTTGACCACCGAGGTGGCAAACTGCAAGGCGGTCATCGAAAGCAGGTCTTGCACGTCTTTGTAGGCATAATGCTTCGAGTAGTATTTCACCCTCTCATTGATGAGGTTGCCGGCCTTGCGGACTTTTTCTTCGTCAGCGCGGGCCACCGAGAGCCGGTAGGGCCTATCCAACAGACTGATATTGATGGTTATTTCGTCCATTTCGCTGACTTTCAAATATCTGAATTATTCCTTACTGTTCAAAATCGAAACGCATCGGTCAATCTCTTTCACCAACTCCTTGATGAGTCGTCTTCCTTCTTCTAATTCTCCCTCGTTGTCGAGTGCGTTAACAATTGTACATTTATTTATTTTGTCTTGCAACTCCATCGCCGACCTTCGCAACGCCAGATTTTCCTTGTCCAACGCTTCGTTTTGCTCGGCAAGCCGCTTGTTCTCAATGGCCAACTGGTTTCTTTCATCAAGCAATTTCCGCAATTTCACTTCGATTTCGGATACTATGATGCTCAAGTCGGCCATGTCGCAATCGGGTCTTGGAATTGTGGCACAAAAATACGGATTTATATCTTACTTCGGTCATTTTCGGAAAAAAATTTTCCACGTTTTGCCGAACATTGCGGAAAAAGCCCTACTTTTAGCGCATTAAAAACGCCATTCGCAATGAAAACAAAACTCACCCTTATGATTATCATGACCGCGATCCTCGCGTCCTGCTCGCAAAAAGAGACGACGATTACCTTGCTGGAAACCACTGACACTCACGGACGTTACGACGAGTTTGCCAACGATGCCCTCGTCATCAAGCAGATGAAAACAGAGTTGGGCTACCGCCTGATTCTCCTAGACAATGGCGACGACCTGCAAGGCACCGTGTTCCAATATTGCTCCAACCAAGACGCAAGTCACCCCAACCTCACCTCCGAATTCCTCAATTATTTCCCCTACGACGCGGCCACCGTAGGCAACCACGACATTGAGGCTGGCCGCAAGGTGTTCGACCGCGTCTATTCAGAGACGAAGGCGCCCGTTTTGGCTGCCAACGTCATCGACGAAACGACGGGCGAGCCTTATTTTACACCTTATGTTATTATAGAGCGCGAAGGCTACAAGGTCGCCGTGCTCGGACTGCTCACACCCTACGTCGTCACGTGGGTGCCCGACCGCCTGCGTCCCGGCCTGCGCTTCGAGCAATTGGAAGCCGCCGCCGCGAAATGGGTGAAAATCATCCAAGAGAAAGAGCACCCCGACCTGATGGTGGGTCTTTTCCACTCGGGCTTTGAGCCGCAAGTGCAGAACCTGCCCGAAGACCATCCTTTGGGGCGCGAAAACGCCACGAAATGGGTGGCCGAAAACGTGCCGGGCTTCGACATCATCTTCTACGGCCACGACCACCGCGCCCGCGCCGAAAAACTGACTTGCACCGACGGCAATCCCGTTTATGTGCTCAACTCAGGCAATCGTGCCCAGGGCTTGGCCAAGGCCGAAGTGACATTGAAGAAAGGGCAAAAACCGAAAATCAGCGTCGAATTGATGCCCACCGACGGCGAAGCAATAGACCCCGATTTCGCCAACATGGTGCAACCATACATCGACCGCGCCGAGGCATATCAGCGGCGCGAGGTGGCCGAACTGCCCGTCAGCATCAGCAGCGACGACGTCTTCAATGGGCCGTGCCTCTGGGTCGACGAAATCCACCGCTGCCAAATGGAGACCGTCGAGGCGGAAGGCATCCATGCCGACATCTCGGTGGCTGCCCCGCTCAGCAGTGGCAAGACCATCGAAGCGGGAATGCTGACCGTCAGCGACTTCTTCACCTGGTATCCCTTCGAGAACTCGCTGGCAGTCATGGCCTTGACAGGCAAAGAAGTAAAAAACTTCCTCGAATACGCCTACGAGATGAAGAACCCCATCTACAACTTCGACTGCGCTGCGGGCATCCTCTATGAGGTAACCAACAAAAAACCCATGGGCGAGCGCATCCATATCCTCAGCATGGCCGACGGCACGCCCTTCGACATGGACAAGACCTACAACGTGGTGATGAACTCCTACCGCTCGATGGGCGGCGGCAACCACCTCATCAACGGCATCGGCTGGGCGCAAGAGGACATCAAGAACCACGTCGTCTGGCAAAGCGACCGCGACTTGCGCTCCATCTTCATCGACTGGGCCACGAAGAAAGGCGATTTGGATACAGAACCTTTGAACTGCTGGAAAATCAAATAATCACAAAACTGACAAAACTCACAAAACCCAATGACAGAAGATTGGCGGCACGCAACCGCTTGCCGCCAGAAAGCGGGCCAGTTGGCCGCTTTCACTACCCCAAAAAGTTTTGAACGTTTTGTAGGTTTTGTGACAAAAAAAGAAACAATGAGAGAAGAGTTCCTATACTACATTTGGGAGAACCGCCTGACCGACAAGGACTTGAAGACCACGGAAGGCGAAGCGGTTGACATCGTGGCCACGGGCTACCGCAACACCGACTCGGGTCCCGACTTCCTTGAAGCCAAAATCCAAATCGGCGACAAGCTCTGGGCCGGCCATGTGGAAATCCATGTGAAAACATCCGACTGGAACCGCCACGGCCACCAGACCGACAAAGCCTACCAAAACATAGTCCTGCATGTCGTGTATGAAAACGACGCCAAAGTCAACGACATCCCGACTTTGGAACTGAAAGGGCATTTCAATGAAAGACTTTTTGCTCAATATCAAAGACTTATCGCCTCAAAAAGCTGGATCCCGTGCGAGAAAAGCATCAGTCAAGTACCTGTTTTCACCAGACTCTCGTGGCTCGACCGCATGGCCGTGGAACGCTTGGAAAGCAAGTCGGAAGCCGTCACAAAAATCTTGAAATCCAACCAATTCGATTGGGAAGACGCACTCTACAAGCTGCTGATGCGCTATTTTGGCCTGAAAGTCAACAACGAGGCTTTTGAATATTTGGCCAACATCCTGCCTTTCAAGACCTTGCTGAAGCACGCTGACAACCTCTTGCAAGTGGAAGCCATGCTCATGGGCTGCGCGGGCTTCCTCGAAGTCGACTTCACAGAGGATTATCCGCTCTTGCTGAAACGCGAGTTCACCGTCATGCGCGCCAAATTTAACCTGCTGACCATGCCTGCCGAGCGGTGGAAATTCATGCGGATGCGACCTTCCAATTTCCCGACCATCCGCTTGGCACAAATGGCGCAACTCATCCACAAAAACGGGTGTCTGTTCTCCAAAATCAAAGCGGCGAAAGACACCGCCGAGGTCAAGGCCTTGTTTGACGTGGCCGCATCGGGGTATTGGGAGACGCATTGGCGGTTTGAAAAACGTGAAAGGCTGCCACGATGTGACAGCCCTACACAAACATCTGGGGCTGTAGGGCTGTCGTACCACGGCAGCCGCGAATCATCATTGCGTTTGCCACAATGTGACAGCCCTACAAAGTCACAACCGAAACATTTGGGCGAGGCCACCGCCGACCTGTTGCTCATCAATGCGGTGGTGCCTTTGCTGTTTTGCTACGGCAAACTGCACAAGGACGAATCGGTGTGCGAAACGGCGATGCAATTCCTCGAAGAGACTGAGGCTGAGAACAATGCCATCATCCGCCATTTCGCGGCCTGCGGCATCACTGCGGAGAATGCCATGCAAACCCAGACATTGTTACACCTTTATTCGTATTTTTGCAAACGTAAACGTTGTCTCGAATGCCGCATCGGGAATGTACTATTGAAATAACCTAAAATGAACAGCTTCCTTAGCATCGAAATCGACCGAAAGCGCGTCTTCGGATTGGACTTTTTGAGGGCGTTTGCCATTTTCTGCGTAGTGCAAGGCCATGCCGAGCAAATCCTTTTCGACACGCCCCTCGATCGTTTCACCGACATGCCTGTGCCCCACGGCGTCGACATCTTCTTTGTCATAACGGGATTCCTCATCGGGAAGTCGTTCATCAACCATCTCAAGCAGCACGACAACCACATCAGCCGCTCCAAGACCCTCAACTTTTACGTTCGGACAGCGTTGCGCATCCTGCCCAACTACCTTTTCATCCTGATAATCAACTATCTTTTGGTGCGACTTCATGTCATCGAAGGCGACCTACAGGCGTTCCCCCTATGGCGATTTGCCACGTTCACCCAAAACCTGTTCACGCCTTTCTGGGGCTTCTATTGGGAGTCGTATTCCCTATCCGTTCAATGGTGGTTCTATATCTTCTTCCCGCTCCTTCTGACCCTCTGTTCCCTTTTTGCGAAGCCCAAACGATATATTCCTTGGCTATGCCTGCTTTTCGTTGTGGCTTCCATTGCTTTCCGCCTCTCAGTGGCCGACCAAGTCCACGACCGTTTTGGATGGGACATTTGGATTCGCAAGACGGTGGCCTCGCGCACCGACAACATCTACATGGGCGTGCTTGCCGCTTGGCTGATGAGCTATTATCCCAAGCAATGGGAGCGCCATGCGGTGGCCTGTTTCGTCGTTGGCTTAGCCCTGTTTGTTGCCACGCGCATCATTCCCCGCACTCCAGGAACCTTCTATTATGATGCTCTATATCTGACGATTTCCGCCTTTGCCATCACGCTGTGGCTTCCGCTCCTGACGAAATGGAAATCATACAAAACCCGATGGGGAGGCATCGTTTCGCGCATCAGCGTGCTATCCTACGCCATGTTCCTTACCAATCTGCTGCTGCTCCAAGTCCTTGAGCACAGTTTCCCGCAATTCGTGAGTCGCTATGCCATTGCCTATCCCGTTTACTGGGCGCTGGTTTTTGCGTCGGCATACGTCCTGTATGACCTTGTGGAAAAGCCTTTTGTGAGGTTAAGGAATAAAATCACTTTATCGTAAACAATACTAAATCAACCAAATAAGATGAAAAAATCCGTTTTTACACTTCTCTTGGCCCTTTGCTTCAGTGCATTGTTTGGCCAATCCAACAGTCACCGTGTCCTCGTGATGATGGCGGAACAATACAACGACAGCCAATTGTCGCAAAAAACAGCGCTCATGACCAAGCAACAACGCCGCGACTTCGTCATCGCCAAACATAAGGCGTTTTGCCACGCCTCACAAGCCCAAGTGATTGATTTCCTGAAGGGTTTCAAAGATGCCAACCATGTTGACCAAATCCAGCAGTTTTGGTCGATCAATGGGTTCAGTTGCATGGCAAGCGACGAAGTCATCGCCCTGCTTGCCGAGCGCAAGGATGTGGCTTGGGTCGGTGCCGACGAGATGCGTCTGATGGTTCCCGAAACAGAGAAGCCCCGTCCCATCACGGCCAAAGACATCGCTTGGCACGTCGACAAAATCAACGCGCCTGCGGTTTGGAACTATGAAGGCACAGGCTTCACTGGCCAAAACGTGATCGTCGCCATCCTCGACACAGGCGTGAACTACAACCACATCGACATTACCAACAGCATGTGGGATGGTGGCAATGAATATCCCCACCACGGCTACGATGTCGTCAACCACGACGACGACCCCATGGACGACCACGGCCATGGAAGCCACTGCGCTGGCATCGTGGCAGGTCAAGGCACGGCTGGCACCCAGACGGGTGTCGCCCCTGGTGCCAAAATCATGGCCATCAAGATGATGAGTGCCGAGGGACAAGGTGGCGACGCCGAGCTTATCGGTGGTGTCGAGTTTGCCTTGGAGCACGGCGCCGACATCCTGAGTTGCTCGTTTGGCGACCCAGGCGTTGGAGGTTACAGCGTTTACCGCCAATTGTACGAAACTGTCCTCGACGCAGGTGTGGTCGCGGCTGTAGCGGCTGGCAATGATGGCCAAACCCAATACGCCCAGCCCGTCCCCTACAACATCGAGTCGCCTGGCAACTGCCCTCCACCGTGGTTCCACCCCGACCAAACCCTCACTGGAGGTCGCACTGCGGTGGTCAGCATCGGCGCCACCGACAACAACGACGCGCATTCCGCTTTTTCGTCGGTGGGTCCTGTCACATGGGCCGAAGGTGCACAGATCGGCGAGTATAACGACTACCCCTACGAAAACGGCAACGCTGCCAAGCCCGGACTGATTCGACCCGACATCTCCGCGCCAGGGTCAAACATCACCTCGCTCAACTATGCGACCAACGACGGTTATGTGGCCTACGATGGCACCTCGATGGCGACGCCTTGTGCCGCCGGCGTGATGGCATTGCTCCTCGAAGCCAATCCCGAACTACTTCCCGCCGAAATCGATTCCATCATCGAACTCACCGCCGTAAAAATCGGCAACAGCAAGAAAAACAACATCACCGGCTCGGGCCGCATCGATGCCTTGGCCGCCATCAACGCCTTGTTCCACCATGGACCCACCCAGCTCACCGCCGACTTCGACGGTGAAACGGTCGTCTTGAATTGGGTTGCCGCCCCCGAAGGCATCTCTTATACCGTCTACCGCGACGGCCTGCCCATTGCCACGGGCCTAACAGCAACCACCTACACCGACCATCTCAGCTATAGCGGCAGCTACACCTATTATGTGACTGCCCAACTCGCCAACGACATGACCTCGCTCCCCTCCAACTACGTCACCTTGACGAAAGCAATCGAGATTGAGGCCGAAGTCATCAACAACATGCGCGTGTCGTTGTCGTGGAACCTGCCCGCAGGCGTTTACGACGGCTTCGAGTCGGGCGACTTCTACCAAAACATGTGGATCAACGACGCCACCAGCCCTTGGGTCGTCACCGACACGCAACCCAATACAGGCACCTATTGCGCCAAGTCGACCAACACGGGCATGTTCTCCAACAGCAAAATCTCGCTGGCGGTCAACCTGCCCACAACGAGCGTCGTAAGCTATTATGCCCGCGTCAGCTGCTTCCCGCTCAATGGCTGCGGCTTCTTTGTCGACAACGTGCAGTATGGCGAGACCTTGAAGGACGAAGTGCCGTGGACACGCTACACGGTGACCATTGGCCCTGGCAACCACATCTTGGAATGGAAGTATGCCAACCAACTCAATGAGGGCGAATACGACAACGCCTTCTACATCGATGACATCACCGTGGGCAACACCTACGACATCTACCGTGCCAATTGCGACGGAAGCAATACCGAGCTGATTGCTTCAAACGTGGCCGATGCCCAATATGTCGATTATGGTTGGGATGCCTTGCCGATTGGGCAATACAAATACAGCATCAGCACCAATGGTGAAAACACCATTGCCTGGTCGGAATGTCTGGATAAGGATGTGCTGTCCGTTGATGAGAACAACGCGATGGAAATCAAGGTTTATCCTAATCCTACCAACGGAATTCTATTTGTACAGACGTGCCATGGCGCGTCTCTACAGGCAGAAACCGAATATTGCATCACCAACCTAACGGGTCAAACGTTGCTGTCAGGCCGCATCTCAGAAGAAACCCAGCAAATTGATGTGACGGGTTTGTCTGAGGGGATGTATTTTGTTAGGATACAAAACGATAGAGAGGTGACAATCAAGAAGTTCACTATTGCAAAGTAACATTCTTTTACGATTTACGTCACTGCAAGGCGTTGCGAGCAAAGCGCGGCAAAGCTGTCCAGATAATAAATCTCTTCATCTGGATTGCTTCCACCGCGCTTTGCTCGTGGCAGGCTCTCCTCGCAAATCGCCAGATTCGACGTTAGTCAATAACGCCAAGCGACGACTAGATTAATCCTCCTCTTCGAGGAAGAAAATCTCCTCCACCGATTTCCCGAACACCTGCGCCATCTTCAGAGCCAAGACCGTGGAAGGCACATACCGCCCTGATTCAATGGCATTGATCGACTGTCGGCTCACACCGATAAGTTTGGCCAAATCTTCTTGCGTAAGGTCCTTTTCGGCCCGCGCCACTTTCAAGCGGTTTTTCATTGCGCGCCTCCTTTGTTGAAGCGGTGCAGCTCGAATTTGAACTTGATGATGAACAAGATAAGAAACACGAAGAATACCAAGTAAGGTACAATCATAAATGGCATTCCATAGATGAGGAGCGTCGCAATGATAAACAATGCAGCTGTGACGTAAGTTGACCAAACCAGACTTTGCTCACGAACCTTTGTAACAAACTCGTCTTCAATCTTTTCTTTGGAAAATCCAATCAGCACAAGTCCGATGGTCAAAAGGGGAAACACCAGCGACAAGATGGTGGTTGTCGCCATCACGAAGAAGCCATGCGGAGCAGGGTCGTCGTCCATGAATTCGTAAGCGCCGTCATAATACAAGGCGGGCATCTTGAATTGGAAATTCGGGAACCAAAGATGTTCCGCCACAAATGTTGCCACCGCTGCGATGACCAGCACCCATCCGATTGCTCTGAACCGATGGGGAAAGAGATAGTTTTTGTTCATAAGACATTAAATTTAAAAGTTTGACGCTGCAAAAGTAAAGCAAACTTTCCAATTAGACAAATTAATTTGTCATTTTTTTTTCAATTTTTATTTTTGGCAGGGACTTACGTTGCCTGCTGAGTGGTCTGTCGTCCCTACGGGACTACAATGTGCCGCAAAGTCCTGTGGGGAAGACGGATAATAGGCAGATGGTGTCAACACTTGCCGACAGAAACATCAATTTTCGCAAAAACCGTCCATCCGCCCGTTTTTTTTCCTATTATTGCAGATTATTTGTCCGAAAACAAAAACATTCACAATATGGAAAACGATCAATTCAAACTGCCCGAGAACGCGCACCGCGAACTGAAACCGGGCGAAGAGTATGAACCGATACTCTCGAAAAACAAAAAGTATCAAGAAGTTACAGTGTGGTCGGTATGCGTCGGCCTGCTGATGACCATCCTGTTTTCGGCTGCCGCCGCCTACCTCGGCCTGAAGGTCGGGCAGGTGTTTGAGGCCGCCATCCCCATCGCCATCATCGCCATCGGCCTGACGGGATTAGCGCGAAAGAACGACGCGCTGTCGCAAAACGTCATCATCCAATCGATTGGCGGCTGCTCGGGCGGCGTGGTGGCGGGTGCCATCTTCACCCTGCCTGCGCTCTACATCCTGCAAGGCAAGGGCTACCAAATCGAAATCAACTTCTGGCAGGTGTTCATTGCCTCCTTGCTGGGCGGCATCTTGGGCATCCTGTTCCTCATCCCCTTCCGCAAGTACTTCGTCAAGGAGCAACACGGCAAGTTCCCCTTCCCCGAAGCCACAGCCACCACACAGGTCTTGGTGAGCGGACAGAAGAAAGGTAAGGACTCTTTGTTGCTGGTTGTCAGCGGCTTGATTGGCGGTTTGTACGACTTCATCGTGTCGACCTTCGGCTGGTGGTCGGAGACCCTCACCACGCGCATGATGGGCTGGGGCACGGCCTTGGCCGACAAAGCCAAGCTGATGTTCAAGGTGAACACGGGCGCGGCAGTGCTCGGTTTGGGCTACATCATCGGCCTGAAATACGCCTTCATCATCTGCTGCGGTTCCATCTTGGTTTGGTTCATCATCATCCCGGGCATGAACCTCATCTGGGGCGACCAAGTCGTCGACCTGATGAACGCAGGCATCACCGCAACCCTTGGCTCGATGTCGCCTGAACAGATTTTCACCAACTACGCGCGTCACATCGGCATCGGCGGTATCGCCATGGCGGGCGTGATTTCGATTATCAAGTCGTGGGGCGTGATCAAGTCATCCGTCGGACTGGCTGCCAACGAGTTCAAAGGCAAGAAAGCCTCGGCTGAACCCGTCGACCGCACCCAGCAAGACCTCTCGATGAAAACCGTCGTCATCGGCATCGTGGCCGTCCTCATCGTCACCTTCTTCTTTTTCTGGTTCGGCGTGGTTCACAACGTATGGCACGCCTTGATTGGCATCTTAGTCGTGGCCGTCATCGCCTTCCTATTTACGACGGTGGCCGCCAACGCCATCGCCATCGTGGGCAGCAACCCCGTGAGCGGCATGACGCTGATGACCCTGATATTGGCCTCCTTGGTGATGGTCGCTGCCGGACTTAGCGGTCCCAGCGGCATGACCGCCACATTAATTATAGGTGGCGTGGTCTGCACCGCCTTGGCCGTGGCCGGAGCCTTCATCACCGACCTGAAGGTGGGTTACTGGATTGGCACGACACCCAAGAAACAAGAGATTTGGAAGTTCGTCGGCGTGGCCGTGGCCGCTGCCACCGTCGCCGGCGTGATCATGGTGCTGAACAAAGCCTACGGCTTCGTGGGCGAAGGCGCTTTGGTAGCCCCGCAAGCCAACGCCATGAGTGCCGTCATCGAGCCAATGATGTCGGGCGGCAGCGCACCATGGCTGCTCTACGGCATCGGCGCCGCCATCGCCTTGATCCTCAACTTCTGCAAGGTGCCGGCATTGCCTTTCGCCTTGGGCATGTTCATCCCGATTGACCTCAACGTGCCGCTGCTCATCGGTGGTGCCATCTCGTGGTTCGTCAGCTCGCGCAGCAAGGACCAGAAACTCAACGATGCCCGCTACAACCGTGGCACCCTCATTGCCTCGGGCTTCATCGCCGGTGGTGCCTTGATGGGTGTGGTGAGCGCCATCCTCAAGTTCTGTAATGTGGATGCCGTAGCCAAGACAGCCGATGGTACGCCATTTGCCGAACTGCCTGTGGCCGGTCTCATCGCCTTGGTGATGTATATCGCCATCATCGCCTATATGATTTGGGACTCGAAGCGGGCGAAGGTTGAGGAATAATATACAGATGTTGGTAGAGACGGTGTGCACACCGTCTCTACAACAATCAAGGCCGCCTTCCCGAATTTGGAGGGCGGCCATTTTTTTTAAGGTGTCATGTAACGCATTACGAAATTTTCCATATTTTTGCAGTCTAAAATTAACACAGCAAAACTACATACAAAATGAAAAGATTTTCACTTCTCGCGCTTTTGAGCATCTGTTTTTTTAGCGTTCATGCTGCCTATCTTAAAGATGTTCCTATGACACTTACCCAACCTGACGGTTCCATTCTGCATTGTTTTGCATCAGGCGACGAATATTTCAACTATTTACATGACAAAAACGGCTACACCATCATACAACATCCTGAAACAGGATATTATGTATACGCGGACAAACGCGATGGCAAACTTGTGGCCACCAATTTCGTTGCAGGCATAAACAATCCAGCCCAAAAAAAACTAACTCCATATAACCTGATTTCTCCAGAAGAATGGGCTGCCAGAAGAAAAGCATGGCATGATGCAGAGAGACCTTCGCGCAATAATGAGGATTGGATTCCCAATCATGGAACCCTCAACAACATATCCATTTTCATTCGTTTCGCTGATGACCAAGAGTTCACCAACACCTTTTCCTCAATTGATAACATGTTCAATGACGTCTCGGACAATGCCGTTTCGATGCGCTCATATTTTCACGCAGCCTCCTATGGTGCCATTGAAATTCCAACGACCTTTTATCCTACCCACATCGGGGATAACATCGTTTCCTATCAAGACACCTATCCCCGCAGTTATTATCAGCCATATAATGCCACAACAAATCCGAATGGTTACACGGACGAAGAGAGAAGCGAACGTGAGTTCGGCTTGCTTGAACGAGCCGTAAACTATATCAATGAACACTATCCGATTCCGTCAGACTTAAACATAGACTATAACAACGATGGCGATGTCGACAACGTTTGTTTCATCGTAAGAGGATCGGTCGGTGCATGGAGTTCTTTGCTTTGGCCTCATAAATGGAGCCTTTACGACAGAGATGTTTTTATCAACGGCAAACGAGTGTACGTCTTCAACTTCCAATTGGCAGACGCCACCGACTATTTTAATACATCCACAATGTGTCATGAGATGAACCACTCACTTAGTGCACCTGATCTTTATCATTATTCTCATTCAGGTCCAACTCCAATCGGACCTTGGGACCTCATGGCCAATAACACTACCCCTCCACAACACTGCGGAGCGTATATGAAGATGAAATATGGCCATTGGATTGATGAAATTCCTGAAATCACACAAGCTGGCACCTACACCCTAAATCCCATTAGTTCTGCCACCCCAAAAAACATAGCGTACAAAATTGCTACAGAAGACCCAAACCAATTCTATGTATTGGAGTACAGAGACAAAAACTCACTCTTTGAATCTAAATTACCTGGCTCTGGCCTATTAATTTACAGAATCGACTCACGTTTTGAAGGCAACCAAGAGTATGACCCAGGCAACGGCATTTACGACGAGGTGTACATATTCCGACCCAATGGTTCTTTCTCTGATGATGGCAATCTCAACTATGCTTTTTTCAACTCATCCGTGGAAAGGACAGAATTCAATTCCTCAACTAACCCTTATCCATTTTTCTCAGATGGGACTCGAGATGCCAACTTTAGAATCTACGATATCAGTGTAGCTGGCAACACCATTTCGTTCAAGTATGGCACCAATGCCGCATGTGAACCTCCAACCAACATTGCCATTACAATAAATGGAAGAAGTGCCACCTTGTCATGGGACGAAGCCTCTGAAGCTCAATCTTACAACATCTACCGCAACGGCATTCTTATCGGCAATACGACAGAAAATCATTATACCGACACTGAATTGGCATATGGCGTTCACACCTATACGTTGAAAAGCGTGGATAGTGAAAACCGGCTATCCACTTCTTCTGATGCCGTCATTGCCAACGTACAACCCATCTCGTCATCACTTAGCGTCACCCTAAACGATAACGATGCCATTCTATCATGGAATGCACCTGAATGGTGCTATCCTGAGACGCCAATGGCTACACTTTCTTACGGAGAGGATAATATTAATTACTCTTGGACTTCTGTTTACTACGCCCATCGGTATTTAGCTGCCGACTTGACACAATATGCAGGAAAAGCCGTGTACAAAGTTTCCACCTATGTCCAATATCCCGGAACCTATTCAGCATACGTGTATACTGCATCGACTAGTAGCAATCAACCAGATGCGAATTCCTGTGCTATGAGCAAAACAGATATAATGGTTTCGGCCTCGGGATGGTTTGATTTCATCGCTGATGAGCCCATTGTTCTTTCGGGCGATAGCGACCTTTGGATAGTTATGAAACAAGAAAATACGGGACAAGATTATCCTACACCCAGTTTTAATTTAACAGCGCATAACGTCAATGCATTCTATGCAAGTTCAGCGTCTCCCACCAACCTTTACGATGCCAATTCAAACTATAATTGTGCTTGGTTCATCAAAGCCTATCTCACCGATGGCACCTACACCTACAACCTCTATGATGGCACGACACAATTGGCTTCTGGTCTTACCGAAACGACATATACCCATGCCTCCCCTGCCCAAAACGCAGCTCATCAATACACCGTGAAAACCAACTACTACGGCGGCGAATCCGCAGCCTCCAACATGGCCGGCCTCACCCTCGGCACGGCTTCGCTCAGCAGTTTGGAACTCGGCGAAAACGACAAAATGACCATCACCGAAGGCAGCAAACTCACCGTCAGCGGGACGCTCACCAACACTAATCCCGCCAACCTCATCCTTGAAAACGGCGCCGAACTTGTCCACAATTCCGCCAGCGTGAAAGCCACGGTGAAGAAAACCGTCACGCCGCCTTCGACCGACGACTATGGCTGGTATTTCATCGCTTCGCCCGTCACGGAAACTGTTACACCCACTGCCGAGAACGGATTCCTCAATGGAGCATACGACCTGTATTATTACAATGAACCGACGCATTACTGGATGAACTACGAATACTCGCCGTTTGACATCAATCACCAAAAAGGCTACCTCTACGCCAACGAAGCGACCAACGGCACGACGCTGCTATTCACCGGCACGCTGACCCCGAGCAACAACTCCGTCACCATCAACGACCTAAGCCACATCGCAAGTTCGCTGAACGGCTTCAACCTCGTGGGCAACCCCTTCGCCTGCAATGCCACCGTTGGCGAAGACTTTTATGTGGTCGACAACGAGACAAACAAGGTGATTTTGGCCAGCAACGGAAGCGAGATCGCTCCTTGCGCGGGCATCTTCGTCAAAGCAACGGCAAACGACGCTTCCGTGACGTTCACGAAAGCGGCATCGAGGGTTGAACCGTCGTCAAGCAGCTTCGACATTGTGGTGAAGAGAGCAGCACAGCCGACAAGAGATGGCGTTGCGGCAGGCTCAACGCCCCTGGACCGCGCCCGCGTTCGCCTTGGCGATGCCGAAACCTTGGAAAAGTTTAGCTTTGGCGACGATGAAGGAAGCAATATCTACTTCCCGCAAGACGGCCAAGACCTCGCCGTGGCCTGCGCCAACGGACAAAATGAAATGCCGCTCAACTTCAAGGCTGCCAAAAACGGCATCTACACGCTCGCTTTTGAAGTCGAGAACCTTGATTTGGACTATCTGCATCTGATTGATAATATGACGGGTAACGAGATTGATGTTTTGGCCATGCCGACCTACACCTTCGAGGCCATGACGACAGACTTCGCTTCGCGGTTCAAACTGGTGTTTGCTGAGCCAACAGACGGCCCGTCTGCGGACGACCAACCGTTTGCATATTATGCCAATGGCGAAATCCGCATTGTGGCGGACGCATGCGATGCGTTCCTACAGGTGGTGGACGTGACGGGGCGCGTCGTCGCTTCCGTTGGCGAACACACGCGGTGTGTCCCTACAACGGGGATGGCGCCTGGCGTCTATGTCCTTCGCCTCATCAATGGCGACAACGTGAGGACGCAGAAGATTGTGATAGAATAATTTCGTACCTTTGCAGCCATAATTTTATCGAATCGTGGCAAGCATTACAAACCAACCCTATAAAAATGATGCCCACATCGGCGCGATAGTCAAGGCTTTGCGCGATGGTGGGCATTTGCTGTGTTCCAATCTCGTGGCCTCGTCGAAGGCCTTCGTCGTGGAAGAGACCTTCCGGCAGATGGGCGGCATCCATTTCATCGTATGCGCCGACAAGGAAGACGCGGCCTATTTCTACAACGACCTTGAAAGCCTCCTCGGCGAGCGCGGCATGGACTACAGCAAGAAGCAAGTCCTCTTCTACCCCACCTCCTACAAACGCCCCTACGAGCCGGAGAAGCCCGACAACACCTATATCCTTTCGAGGACGGAGGTGCTGCAACGTGTCTCCACCTCGGAACGCAAGACCCTGATAGTGAGCTATCCCGAAGCATTGAGCGAAAAAGTCTTCACCCGCAAGCTGTTGGCCAAGAACACCTTCAAGATCAAGGTGGGCGACAAGGTGAACCTCGATTTCCTCACCGACTTGCTCTATGAATACGAGTTTGAGAACGTCGATTTCGTGGTGGAGCCGGGGCAGTTTGCCATCCGTGGCGGCTTGGTCGACGTGTTTTCGTTTGCCAACGACTACCCCTACCGCATCGAGTTCTTCGGCGACGAGGTGGACAGCATCCGCAGCTTCAACATCGCCGACCAGCTCTCCATCGAGAAACTGAAACAGATCGTGCTGCTGCCCAACATGCAGGAACGCGCCTTCATCGAGGAACGCGAGGCCATCCTGCAATACCTGCCCGACACGACCGCCGTCTGGCTCACCGACATGGCCTTCTTCGCCACGCAAGTCGACAAGGAATACGACCGCGCCATCGAGAACTTCGAGAAGATGCAGGCCGAGCAAGAGGAAGTTACAGCCTTGAAACCCAGCCTTTTATTCAGCAAGTCGGATGAATTGCTTTCCAACCTTATAAAGCACCCTACTGTCGAGTTTGGCGTTTCGAGCAAACTCCCAACTGAACAACTGAACAACTGTCAACTGACAACTGTCAACTTCAAGACAAAGCCCCAACCGATTTTCAGCAAGAACTTCAACCTGCTCATCGACGACATCAACGAGCGCAAGGCGGAAGGCTACCGCGTCATCGTGTTCTCCGAAAGCAGCAAGCAACTTTCACGCATTCAGGCGATTCTGAATGACATCAATCACAATGACGAGCTGCATCGCGACTTCGAGACCGAGACCATCGCCATCCACGGCGGCTTCATCGACGAGGACCTGAAAGTGTGCTGCTACACCGATCACCAGATCTTCGAGCGTTACCACCGTTTCCACCTGCGCGACAACTTCTCGACCAAGCAGGCCATCACGCTGAAAGACCTCTATGAGCTGAAACCCGGCGACTACGTCACCCACATCGACCACGGCATCGGGCGCTTCGACGGCCTCGAGACCATCGAGAACAACGGCAAGCCCCAAGAGGCCATCCGCCTGATCTACAACAACGGCGACTTGCTTTATGTGAGCATCCACTCACTGCACCGCATCGCCAAATACAGCAGCAAAGACGGCACCGAACCCAAACTCAGCACCCTCGGCAGTGGCGCGTGGAACCGCTTGAAAAACAAGACGAAGAGCAAGGTCAAGGACATCGCGCGTGAGCTAATCAAACTCTACGCCGAGCGCAAACGCACCCCAGGCTTCAAGTTCTCGCCCGACAACTACCTGCAAAACGAGTTGGAAGCCTCGTTCATCTACGAGGACACCCCCGACCAGCTGAAAGCCACCAACGACGTGAAACGCGACATGGAAAGCGACCACCCGATGGACCGCCTCGTGTGTGGCGACGTCGGCTTCGGCAAGACCGAGGTGGCCATGCGCGCCGCCTTCAAGGCCTGCTGCGACTCGAAACAAGTGGCTGTGTTGGTGCCGACAACGGTACTCGCCTTGCAGCATTACCACACCTTCTGCGACCGCTTCAACGGCTTCCCCGTCACCATCGAATACCTCAACCGCTTCAAGACGGCGAAACAACAGGCCGAAATCCTGAAACGACTCGAAAAAGGCGAAATTGACATCATCATCGGGACGCACCGCCTCACGGGAAAGGACGTAAAATTTAAGGATTTAGGCTTGCTCGTCATCGACGAGGAACAGAAATTCGGCGTGGCCGTGAAAGAGAAGCTGAAAGCGATGAAGGCCAACGTGGACACGCTGACCTTGACCGCAACGCCCATCCCCAGAACGCTGCAATTCTCCATGATGGGTGCCCGCGACCTCAGCGTCATCACCACGCCGCCGCCCAACCGCTATCCCGTGCAGACCGAACTGCGCGGCTTCGACGGCGAACTCATCCGCGACGCCATCCAGTTTGAAATCGCGAGAAACGGTCAGGTGTTCTTCATCCACAACCGCATCCAAAACATCATGGATGTACACGACTTCATCCTGAAGTACGTGCCAGGCGTGCGCATCGCCGTGGCCCACGGCCAGATGGAAGGCGAAAAATTGGAGAAAATCATGCTCGGCTTCATCAACGGCGACTACGACGTGCTGCTTTGCACCACCATCGTGGAGAGCGGCCTCGACATCCCCAACGCCAACACCATCATCGTCAACGACGCGCACCGCTACGGCCTCAGCGACTTGCACCAGCTGCGCGGGCGCGTGGGCCGTTCCAACAAGAAGGCCTTCTGTTACCTGCTGATACCGCCGCTCAACACCTTAACCCAGGAAGCCCAAAAGCGCCTCCGCGCCTTGGAGGAGTTCTCCGACCTCGGCGAAGGCATCAACATCGCCATGCGCGACCTCGACATCCGTGGCGCAGGCAACCTGCTCGGCGCGGAACAGAGCGGCTTCATCAACGACATTGGCTTTGAGACCTACCATAAAATCCTCGACGAGGCCATCCTTGAGTTGAAAGAGACTGAGTTTAAGGACATTTTCGACAAAGAGGAAGACAAGACCTATGTGGCCGACTGCACCATCGAGACCGACATGGAAGTGCGTTTTCCGTCGGACTACATCAACTCGACGCAGGAGCGCGTGAGCCTCTACAGCGAACTCGACCACACCAAGACCGAAGAGGCGCTGATGAAGTTCACCGACCACCTCATCGACCGTTTCGGTCCAATCCCCAAGCAGGTCAACGACCTGCTGAACACCGTGCGGCTCCGTTGGGTGGCCAAGGACTTGGGCTTCGAGAAAATCGTGCTGCGCCACCACAACATGACGGCTTATTTCGTCAGCAACCAAGCATCAAAATATTACGAAACAGGTGTTTACCAGAACGTAATGCAATACATCATCACCCACCCGAAACGCACGGCTGTAAAAGAGGTCAACGACAAACTGCAGTTGGTGGTGAAGGAAGTCAGCACCGTGACGCAGGCGCTGGAATTGTTGCGGGAGATGAAAGGGGGATGATTCCACGCTGGTTTTTTCTCACGCAGAATCCGCAGAATCTTGGGAAGCGCGAAGCGACAACTATTTTCACACGAAAGAATTCCCATGATTCCCAAAGTTCTGCGTGAAAAAGAGTTTAAGGCAACACGTTTGCCGCATTTGTATCATCAAACCTATTATTCCAAAAGGCAAGGACGTAAAGCGTCTCATCGTCGTGACAATACACAATCGAGGACTTCCTCATGTGAAGTATTCTCACCTCCTTGTCGTCGTAAAACAAGTCCTTGTAACGCATTCCAGAATCAGGGAAATCGCACAACTGCTTTACGCGCTTCACCACCTCGACATATACTTTCTCTGCTGTCCTTTCCCCAAACTCACGAAACACATAAGTCAGTGTCTCATCCAATTCCATTTGGGCTTGGCTATGCCACCGTTGCCTTAAAGCCATAGCGATTGCGGATTTGGGAGAATACTTCTTCGCCGTCAACAAACTCGGCCGTGCCGTTTTCGAGGCTTTGCAGCCGCTCCTTTACGATGGCATACATCTCCTCGTCCGAGTAGGAACATGGCGGGGTTGGCTCGCGCTGAGACGAGAGACTTCTCAATACGGACTCCATCTGCTGTTCCAGCCACTGCTGCAAGACATCATCGTTGGGAAACATGGGCCTGACCTGCTCCAACAGGTTGTCATTGATATGGATTGTTCGTGTACACATTTCTTGTTGTATTTCGCTCGCAAAAATAAGCAAATTCACTGATATCGCCACATTCTTTTCAAAAACGGCCTACGCTTTCTGCGTGAAAAAACATTCAGCGGAACGCATTTCCCATGATTCCCAAAGTTCTGCGTGAAAAAAATTCTCATTCCGCGTGGCGCGCCTCCCAAAACTCCGCCCCTCGCGCCCCGATTTCCTTCGGGTCGAAAACAGGTTCCTTGCCCGCCTTCTTCTGCTGCTCGTAGGACTTCAACGCCTTGAACGCCTTGGGCGAGAGCAACAAAATCGCGATGATGTTGACCCATGCCATCGTGCCCACGCCGATGTCGCCGAGGTCCCACATCGTGCGCGCCTCATACAGCGACCCGACGAAGACCATTGCCACCACCCCGACGCGCAGCACCCAAATCAGGATATGCTCGATCTTGCCCTTGCCGAAGAGGTAGACGAGGTTGGTCTCGGCGTAGTAGTAATACGCCATGATGGTCGTGAAGGCGAAGAAAAACAAGGCAAACGAGACGATGATGCCGCCCCAGTTGCCGCCAAGGAAGGTGCTCAAGGCAGCGGAGGTGTAGCTCACGTCAGGCGCGCCCAATTCAACACCTTCGGCAGCGATGAGGATGTTGCCCGACGCATCGAACACGTTGTAGGTCTTGCAGGCCAGGATCATCACGGCGGTGGCGGTACATACCAATAAGGTGTCGATATACACCGAAAACGCCTGCACCAGCCCCTGCTTGACGGGATGCGACACCTTGGCCGCGCCCGCAATGATGGCACCCGTGCCTTGTCCCGCCTCGTTGCTATAGATGCCGCGCTTCACGCCCCAGGCGATGGTGGAGCCGAGGATGCCGCCAAGCGCCTCCTTCATCCCGAAAGCGCTTTGGAGCATGTCCATGAACGCATTAGGCACCTCACGGATATGGAAGGCCAACACGACAATCGACAGCAACACATAGAGGATGGCCATGAACGGCGCCACCACCTGCGCCACGTTGGCGATGCGCTTCACGCCGCCCACCACCACGAGGCCGATGAGCAAGGCCACGATGCCGCCCGCCCACGCCGAGCTGATGTGGAACGTGTTGGAAAATGAGGTGGCGATGCTGTTGGACTGCACCGGCGGCAAACACAAGCCGCAAGCCAGCACCGCGATGACGGCGAAGGCCACGGCGAGCCACTTGCTGTGGAGGCCCTTCTCGATGTAATAGGCCGGTCCGCCACGAAACTGCCCCTTATGTTCCTCCTTGTAGATTTGCGCCAAGGTCGCCTCCGAGAAGGCCGAGCCTGCACCGAGGAAGGCGATAATCCACATCCAGACGATGGCCCCCGGACCGCCGTAGCCGATGGCCGTGGCCACGCCCACGATATTGCCCGTGCCCACGCGCCCCGACAGCGCCATCGAGAAGGCCTGAAACGAGGTGATGCCCGTCTTCTGCGATTTGTCGGTAGAGAAAAGCAGCCGCGCCATCTCGCGCAGGCGCCGCACCTGCACGAAGCGCGTCCCGATGGAGAAATAAAGCCCTGCCAAGAGGCAGATGGCCACCAGCGCCGGGCTCCACACATAGCCGCTTATTTTACTGATGATTTGTTCCATAACAAGTTGACGTTTTGAAGGGTCAAAGATAGGGATTTTTATCACAAAAACAGCATTATCAGTAAAACAGACCTATTTATTTGTATTTTTGTCCCACTTAAACAATACTACAAATGAAAAACAAGCTTTGCATCCTCTCCATTTGCATCCTCTTCATTCTTCTATCGCTCCTTGTCATTCAAGGGTGTGTCATTATAGGCTATCGGAACCATTTCTCACGAGATTTGACCCCAGAGCAACAAAGCAAAGTGGTCTGGAACACTCCCGACGATAGACTCTTGTCGCTGAAAAACGACGGAAGAATCTTTGCCATCAACGGGAAGCAAATGCAAAAGATGGTTCAGCCGCATCCAAAAGCCATCGTGTATCAATGGTCGCCACATTGCACTTCGGAGGCTTGTTTGTCCTTGAGTGCCATTCAGACGCTTTGCGACAACAACGGCATAGCCCTATTCGTCGTGGCGGACTATTTCCACGATGCTTTCTCACAAAACCAAATCCTTACCTATCCTTTGTTTATCGCCAATGAAAAGCATTACAAGACAGACGTTTGCCACAAACTTGAGAAACGGTTTTACATCGACCTGTTAGGAGAGGAAACCTACAACGCTACCAAAGAAATCAGTTGGTACAGATACGCCTATTTCGAGAAAGGGAAGTTCGTCAGATATATTAGAGACCCATACGTCGAGTTGGATAACAGATAGGAATTAACGGGGGTTAAAATGCCTCCGCCATCAAGTCCTTCCGCCCAATGAGGCTGAAAAAATAATGGTTGTTGGGAAGCCGCCGGTTGGCAGGCTTTCCAACAACCATGTGTTTTGCAAGTTTTGTAGGTTTTGTGACGAACTATCACCGCGTCAGGCAAGCATCCAAGTCCTTCACCAAGGCGTCCTTGTCCAAGTGTTGGCCGATGAAGACGAGCTTCTGCATACGGTCGCCGTAGGTGTCGTCCCAGTCGCGGCGAAGGGTAGGCTCGCGGTCCATGAAAGCCTCCAGCTCGTCGGCGGGCATCGTGGCGAACCATTGGCCGGCATCGCGAAGCTGTACCTGCTTGCCCGCCTGCTCGAAGATGTAGCACATGTCGTATTCGTTCTTGAAGTAGCAGATGCCCTTCACGCGGATGACGTTCTTCGGCATTTTGCGCGCCACAAACTCGTCGAAACGCGCCATGTTGAACGGCTGCCGACGGTAATACACGAAGGTGCCAATGCCATATTCCTCCACCTCGCCGCCTTCGTGGTCGTGATGATGGTGGTGGTGATGGCCATGCTCGTGCTCGTCGTCGTCATCGTCATCGTCGTCATGATGGTGGTGATGATGCTCGTGCTCGTCATCATCGTCGTCGTGATGGTCGTGTTCCTCCTCCACAGCGCCTTCCACTTCCTTGATCCAAGTGGCTGAGGTGGCCACCTTGTCGAAGTCGAACATCTTAGTGTTGAGGATCTTGTCGAAGTCGACATCACCATAGTCGCAGGTGATGATTTCGGCGGTGGGCTGCAAGGCACGGATGATGCTCTTCACGCGACCCAATTCCTCTGGCGTGACTTCTGAGGCCTTGTTGAGCAAAATGATGTTGCAGAACTCAATCTGCTGGATGACGAGGCTCTCCAAGTCGTCCTCGGCCAGATTTTTCTTCATCAGGTCGTCGCCACAGCCAAACTCGCTCTGCATCCGCAGCGCGTCGACCACGGTCACGATGCAGTCCAAGATGGGCAGGCCGTCCTTGGTGAGCTGCCAAGCCATTTGTGGGAAGGAGCAAATCGTCTGCGCAATCGGTTCCGGCTCGCAGATGCCGCTGGCCTCGATGACGATGTAGTCGAACTTCTGCATGACGATGATTTCGTGCAACTGTTGGATGAGGTCCATCTTCAACGTGCAGCAAATGCAGCCGTTTTGGAGGGCCACAAGGCTGTCGTCCTTCTGCCCTACCACGCCGCCTTTCTCAATCAAGTCGGCATCGATGTTCACTTCACCTATATCGTTGACAATCACGGCAAACTTAATGCCCTTGCGGTTGTTCAATATCTTGTTGACCACTGTGGTCTTGCCGCTACCGAGGTAACCGGTGAGCAGCAGTACGGGAATATCTTTCTTCATTTCTGTGCGGTTTTTAAACGAGGCGCAAAGATACAAAGAATTGATGATTTAAGATTCAAAATTCAAAGATTTAAAATTCGCAGATGAAAACTTGATTTTTATACCAATTTTCACAGATGGAAACTTGATTTTTGATTTAGTTTTCACAGATGAAAACTTGATTTTTAATTCTATTTTCGCAGATAGAAATGCGATTTTTTTGAAATTTTCGCAAATGGAAACTTAATTTTTCGTATTTTTGCAGCGTAAAAACAAAATCCCATGGAAGACGACTTCGCAAAAACCATCACGGACGCATATTATCAAAGGCTTTCATCTACCAACCTGAAATTCAAGCGTTACCTATACGACAAAATCAACTGGGAGACGCGGCTTATCGGCATCAAAGGCTCCAGAGGCGTTGGAAAAACAACATTAATGCTGCAACACATCAAGGAGCATTTCCCGAAAAAAAGCGAAGCCTTGTATGTCTCGTTGGACAATTTGTGGTTCAAGACGCACACATTGGAAGACTTGGTGGCCTACGAACATGCACACGGTGTGACGCACTTATTCCTTGACGAAGTCCACAAATACCCCGACTGGAGCATCAGCATCAAGAATTTATATGACACTTATACCGACCTTTACATCGTTTACACCGGCAGTTCGATGCTCGAAATTGACCATTCAAAGGTGGACTTGTCGCGACGGCAGACGCTCTACACGCTGCATGGCCTCTCGCTGCGCGAATACATGGCTTTTGAAGGCGTGCTGAACGTCGAGCCTATCGCCTTGGACGACCTTTTGGAGCGGCACATCGACATCGCCTACGACCTGTTCCAGAAAACCAAGGTACTGAAACACTTTTCGGCCTATTTGGAGAACGGCTACTACCCGTTCTACAAAGATGCAAAGAAAGACTACCTCCTCCAGCTTGCAGAAGTCGCCAACTTGGTGATCGACACCGACTTGCCTGCTGTCGAAGATGTTACTTACAGTACTGTAAGGAAGACGAAAACCCTGCTGATGCTGATTGCACAAAACCTTCCGCTAATGCCCAACATCAACAAACTGACCGTGCAATTGGACACCAGCCGCGAGCTGTGCCTCAAGATGCTTTATGCCCTCGACCGCGCCGAACTCATCCAGCTGCTAACCGAAAACGTAAAGGACTACAAGCACCTCATCACGCCTGAAAAGATATACCTCAACAACACCAACCTCATGCGGGCCTTGGCGATAAAAAGCGAGATCGGGACGGTTAGGGAAACCTTCTTCGCCAACCAAACCTCAGCAGTAGCCACACTCACCATGCCGAAGAAAGGCGACTTCCTGCTTGACGGCACAACATTGTTCGAGGTCGGCGGACAAGGCAAGAAATTCGACCAAATCAAGGACATCCCGAACAGCTACTTGGCCATCGACGAAACCGAGATAGGCTACGGCAACAAAATCCCGCTTTGGATGTTCGGATTCCTTTATTAGGACTGCGAGACGTGGGACACGAGACTATACCCCGTCACGAAGTGACGACACTTTTATTAACCCCACACAAGCGCAGCGCAGTGTGGGGCTGAACACAAGCCCAGCGCAGTGTGGGGCTGAACACAAGCCCCGCGTAGTGTGGAGCCAAAACACAAACAAATATGGACAAACAAGAAAACTACCAACTCCTCCTCGCCCAAGTGCGAGCCATAGTGAAAGACGAAACCGACGCCGTGGCCAACATGGCCAACGTGGCCGCCCTCATCCAAGAGACCTTCCGCTTCTGGTGGACGGGCTTCTATCGCGTCGTCGACAACCAATTGGTGCTCGGGCCGTTCCAAGGGCCTGTGGCCTGCACCCGCATCGGCTTCGGCAAAGGCGTGTGCGGCACCTCGTGGAAAGAAAAACGAACCATCGTCGTCGAAGACGTGGAGCAGTTCCCTGGCCACATCGCGTGCAGCAGCGAGTCGCGGAGCGAAATCGTGGTGCCTTTATATAAAGGTGACGAGGTCATCGGCGTGCTCGACATCGACAGCGAGAAACAGGCCACTTTCGACACCACCGACAAGGAATGGCTGGAGCAAATCGCGGAGGTCGTGCAAAGCGTTTTGTGACCTGCACTTGCACAAACACAATATTTTTCGTTCCTTTGCACTTCATTTTCAACACAAGACACCAATCATCGATGAAAAACACCAGTTTTTTCCATAGGACTTTGATCTACCTCAAGTCGCTCATCCACCTTTCCGACGAAATCGACTACGAGAATGCCAGCACGTCCATCCGCAAGAACATCGCCTTCCGTGGCACCAACGTGTTCATCTTGGCCTGCGCCATCGTCATCGCCTCGGTGGGCCTCAACGTCAACTCCATCCCCGTCATCATCGGCGCCATGTTGATTTCGCCCGTGATGGGTCCCATCTTGGGCTTCGGCTTGGGTCTTGGCACTGAAGACAATACCTTGGTCAAAAACTCGCTGAAAAACTTCGCCGTGATGGTCGTCATCAGCATCTTGGCCTCCACCATTTTCTTTCTACTCAGCCCGTTGAGTTTGGCCAACCCCTCCGAGCTTTTGGCCCGTACCAACCCCACCATCTACGACGTGCTGATTGCCCTCTTCGGCGGTTTCGCGGGCATCATCGAGACCTCGCGCAAGGACAAGGGAACGGTCATTTCGGGCGTGGCCATCGCCACGGCGCTCATGCCGCCGCTTTGCACCGTGGGCTACGGCATCTCGCGCTGGAACTGGGAGTATGCCTTCGGGGCACTCTACCTCTTCCTCATCAACAGCATCTTCATCGCCTTGGCCACTTTCGCCATGGTGAAGTATTTCCGTTTCCCCATCGCCAACAACGACGAGACCCACAAACGCCTGCCCAAGCATATCATGACGCTGATTCTCTTGGTCGTCATCGTGCCCAGTATCATTTCAGCCATCTCGGTCGTCAAGGAGAACAACTTCATCACCCATTCCGAGCGTGTGGTAACCGAAAACAAGAACCTTGGCAAGTGCTTCATCTACGACCACAAGGCCACCTATTCGCGCAAGTCGCCCACCCTCGACCTCTACCTTGCTGGCGAAGCCCTGACCCCCGAATCAAAAGAGCTTTTCTACAAGGAAGCAGAAGCCTACGGCATCATGCGCAACCAAATCATCTTCCACGAAGACGCCACCAACGTGAAACAAGAATTCTCCGAAAAGGAAATCGTACAAGGCATCTATGAACAAACCGACAAGCAAATAAAGGCTTTGAACGACAGCATCGCCAGGCTGACGATCACGCTTTCCGACTATCAATCTAAAGAAATCCCCGTCGAAGCCATCTCAAAGGAACTTTTTGCGCAATACCCCGACATCACCGAGGTGAGCCTGAGTCGTGGGGCATCAGTGCAGGTTGCCGACAGCACCGCCAACGAACAAATCATCGCTTTCATCACCACCAGCAAACCGATGGATGCCGAACTCCACGACCGCCTCGTGCGTTGGCTGAAGGTGAGGCTCGACAACGAGAACACTGTGGTGGTCAACCAAGTGGAGAAATGACAACAAAAGAGTATAATGCGTCCCAAAGACCTAAAGCACTCTGCTATTCATATTCCCCAAGAAAAGTGTGATTTTTTCTCTCATGTTCCCCAAAAAAATGTGATTTTTTTCTCGTATTCCACAAGAAAAGTGTGATTTTTTTCTCGTATTCCCCAAGAAAAGTGTAATTTTGCGTAGTCAACTAATGGATTAATCGAATAAAAATAACATGAAGCGTCTGATATACAAAAATTTAATAGAATGGAAGCATCGAAAAGAGCACAAACCATTGATTCTGCTTGGTGCCCGACAAGTGGGAAAAACGTACATCCTGAAAGAATTCGGGAGAAACGAGTTCAAGAACTTGGTTTATGTGAACTGTCATGGAGAAGATTTTGCCAAGAGTTTGTTCAGGGATTTGTCGGTTCGGCGCATAGTGACTGAGATTGAGCGGTATTATGAGACGAAAATCGTGTCTGGAGAGACATTATTGGTGTTCGACGAAATACAAGAAGTGCATAATGGGATAGCCTCGCTCAAATATTTCAACGAGGATCTCCCTTCGCTGCATGTGGCTGTGGCAGGCTCGCTGTTGGGAATCTCGCTTCGTGAAGACGAATCCTATCCTGTGGGCAAAGTTACCACAATGAGGATGTATCCGATGACCTTTGCCGAATATCTTTTGGCTTGCGAGCGGCCTAAACTATTGGAAGCGTTGCAAAATCTCGAATGGGAGTCCTTGTCGGTTATGGATGAATTGTTGGTGGAGCTGTTGCGCCAGTATTATTTTACTGGCGGAATGCCCGAAGCCGTAAAGAAATACGTTGAAACACATGATGTTGATTTGGTCAGGGAAGTCCAACACGAGATTTTGGATGCATACGATCGCGATATAGCCAAACACACCAAACCTCAGGTGGCACGCATCCATCAGGTGTGGGAGAGCATCCCAGCACAATTGGCGCGTGAGAACAAGAAATTCATTTTCGGTGCGGTAAAGAAGGGCGGACGCGCTGCCGATTTTGAGATTGCCATACAGTGGTTAGTAGACGCCGGCTTGGTTTATAAGATTGAACGTGTCAAACAACCAGCTATGCCTCTCAAGTTTTATGCTGACAATTCTGCCTTCAAATTATACATGCTCGACTGTGGCCTGTTGGCTTGCATGGCAGAAGCCAATCCCAACGCGATGCTGCTGGGCACGAATGCCTTCACCGAGTTTAAGGGGGCATTTGCAGAGAACTATGTACTGCAACAGATGAAATCGGCACTTGACGCATCGGTGTATTACTATTCCAAAGACAACTCGACCATGGAGGTGGATTTCCTTTTTCAGACGCAAGAGAGAGTTGTGCCAACGGAAGTGAAAGCGGAGGAAAACGTCAAGTCCAAATCGCTGTCCTTGTTTATCAACGAAGATTTCAAAAACTTGAACCTTAAAGGTTTGCGGTGCAGCATGAAACCCTATATCGACCAAGGCTGGATGGAGAACATCCCGCTTTACGCGGTGGAAGGGTATTTGGAGAGGGAAAGAGGAAGATGAGAAGCAGCGTTATTCTTTTAGGGGCAAAATAGGGAGCAAAACTTTTTATAAAACAATAGCCTGCTGAGATTCAGCAGGCTATTCTAATGTTTCGTGGAGGTTACCGGACTCGAACCGGCCACCTTCAGATTGCGAACCTGACGCTCTACCAGATGAGCTAAACCCCCTTTCGAGGCTGCAAAAATACAACATTTTCGTTTATTAGGACAATTCCAATTGAAAATAATTACAAATCAGTGTTTTTACCTTGAGGATTAGGAATTAAAGTGTAACTTTGCCGCTCAAATCAAAAATGCACATCATTATGACCATCGAAGAATACATCGTTTTCAGGGTTAACGCCCTCCTCCATGCCCACGACGCCCACATCGTGATGCGCCTCGAAGGCGGCATGAGCAACTACACCTATGTCGTTGAAAGCCAAAACAAGAAATACACCTACCGCGTGCCTGGCAAGTTCGCCGAGAAGTTCGTCGACCGCGAGGAAGAATGGGCCAACATTCAGGAAGTCAACCGCTTGGGATTGAACAACATCACGGAATATGTCGAAATCCGCTCAGGCGAGAAATTAGCTGAATACGTGGAAGGCACCATCATGAGCACCACGGATGTGGTCTCCTACAATGCAATGTCGGTGGCCGCATTGAAGAAAATCCACGGCAGCGACATGAAATTCAAGGACTACGATGCCTTTGGCCGCCTCGATGCCGACCAAAACTACTGCCTTGAAACGGGTTTTGTCTTTCCGCAGGAATACCTCGACCTCCGCAAGAAACTCGACGACATCCGCGCCACCCAAACCAACGTTCCGAAGGTGCCTTGCCACTGCGACTACCAGCCCACCAACCTCGTCATCAGTGGCGACAAGCTGTATGTGCTCGACTGGGAGTTTGCCGGAATGAACGACCCGTTCTACGACATCGCCTGCTACGGCAACGCGGGCTTCGACAAAGCCTTGTCGCTATTGGAAGCATACGTTGGCCACAAGCCCACCAAAGACGAGCTGCAACGCCTCTATTTCCATCGTGCTTTCCAGTGCCTGCAATGGTTCAACGTGGCCATCTTCAAGGACCGCGTCGGCCTCAGCAAGGACCTCAACATGGATTTCAACGCTGTGGCGTTCATGTTCCTTGGAATGGCGAAAGAGTTGTTGGAGAATTACGATAATTGGTATAATAGACAAAAATGGTTGGTGGGATACGATGTAAATCACTGACAATAAAGTGCATAAAAGCGATAAAAAGCAGTTAGATGAAAGCGTTTTCATCTAATTGTTTTTTTTATGCCAAACAGTA
>Ga0247609_10000234_pt1 | contig 82292 bp, 77 predicted proteins | sample 172DNAGHGlowgp2_FD_193487 | JGI IMG/M metagenome (GOLD analysis project Ga0247609, IMG submission 193487) | Sheep rumen microbial communities from Palmerston North, Manawatu-Wanganui, New Zealand - 1728 DNA GHGlow gp2 | ecosystem: Host-associated > Mammals > Digestive system > Stomach > Rumen ...
GATGATCTCTGCCGATGCCAGTGAACTGCTTGCTGCGGTTATTGATGCCAATCCTAAGTTCCATAAACTCTATCAAATGTATAAATTAGTCGCTTGATGAATGAATATTCACTTGCGAAAGTTCAGTTATATCTATATTCTCCCCATTGATCGGAACCCTCAGTTCTCGGTGTAGTATATACTTGTGTAATATTCAATGGCGTGCTTTCACCGTTTGGGGTAAAATTCCCGCCAACAGCATATGGCTCAGTGTCATAGACAAAGTAGAGAGTAGAGTTACTGGCACAATATATTGCCTTAAACGACTGCGCCGAGGCCGTGGTGCACAAACTTAGCATTGACATCATCAACAATGCCACGAATAAAAAATTAAATCTGTGTTTCATACCCGTATTTTTTTGATATTTTGATAATTAGTTAGTTACTCAAGATGATTCTTATTTATCCCCTTAGATATCCCGCAAAAATACGCATTATTTGTTACGGAAACAAGACAATTTGAAATAAACACACTATGAATGGCTGATTTTAACTCAAATTAAATGTTTTTCGTACACTAAAAGATAAATACAACACTTTTTCGGGTTGCAACAGCTTCGTAGCATAAATCAGGGGAAGTGCTGACTTTGCTTAGAGCCCGGCAGGACACAAGCAACTTTTTTGGGTAAATGATTTGGAAGTGTCAATTTTAATGCCTATCTTTGCAGCAACAGTAAGACAAAGATACAATCAATAATGGAACAAGAAGAGAAGACAAAGATGGAAGAGCGCATCGTGGATGTGCTGAAAACAGTATATGACCCCGAGATTCCCGTCAACATCTACGACCTCGGCATGATTTACAAGATTGACGTGCAGGACGATGCCACCGTTGACCTCGACATGACATTCACCGCCCCCAACTGCCCTGCTGCTGACTTCATTCTGGAGGACGTACGCACAAAGTTGGAAAGCGTCGATGGCGTAAAGGGAGCCAACGTCAACCTGGTCTTCGAACCCGCATGGGACCAGAGCATGATGAGCGAGGAAGCACGTGTTGAACTGGGATTTGATTAGTGTAGAGTGACTTATGAAAAACGTTTATTTTCTTTCCGACGCTCACCTGGGCTCATGGGGCATTCCGCACACACGGACACAGGAACGCCGACTGGTGCGTTTCCTTGACAGCATCAAGGAGAAGGCTGCCGCCATCTATCTGCTGGGCGACATATTCGACTTCTGGTACGAGTACAAATACGTGGTACCGCGAGGCTACACACGCTTCTTAGGCAAGCTCAGCGAGCTGACCGACTCGGGCGTGGAGGTGCACTTCTTCACAGGCAACCACGACATCTGGGCCTACAACTACCTGGAACGCGAGTGTGGCGTCATACTCCACAAGCAACCCCTGACGACCGAGATCTACGGCAAGGTGTTCTTCATGGCACACGGTGACGGCATGGGCGACCCCGACAAGACCTTCAAACTGCTGCGATGGATATTCCGCAACCGACTGTGCCAGATAGCTTTCTCCACCATCCACCCCCGCTGGAGCATCTGGCTCGGGCAGACATGGGCAAAGCACAGCTACAACAAGCACAAGGAAACTGGCGTGGCACCCTACATGGGCGAAGAAAAGGAACACCTGGTACGCTACACACGGGAGTACATGCAGAGCCACCCGAACATCGACTACTACCTGTACGGACACCGGCACATAGAACTGGACCTGCAGCTCACCAAAAAGGCACGTGTCATGATACTGGGCGACTGGATTGACAAGTTCACGTACGCCGTCTTCGATGGCGAACACATGTTTTTGGAACAATACATTGAAGGCGAGAGTCGTCCTTAAGTTTTTTTAACACGGATTAGTAAACGAATAATTAAAAAATCACTATATTTGCAAGCGATTATGTATTACTACCAAAAAGACAATATTTTCAACCAATAAATAACATTAATTATGATTAAAGAGAAAATTGATCAGTTCCTTTCAGCACATGCTGCTGAACTGCCTGCAGAGGCAATGACTGAGATTCGTGAGAGACTGGAAGCTGCCGACGACAGCAAGTTTGACGAACTGAACATGCTGCAGTTCAAGAACCCCACCACCATGTTGCTGATTGCCTTCTTCCTGGGCGGTTACGGTGTTGACCGTTTCATGCTGAGCGACACCACCATGGCAATCGTAAAGCTCTGCACCTGCGGTGGTTGCGGCATCTGGGCCCTCATTGACCTGTTTTCTGCCGGCAAGCGTACTCGCGAGTACAATCTGAACAAGATTAACGAGATTCTGTAATTCAATTATCTAACACAACAGAAAAACATCAAGCATCGCCCCCATCGTGCGTTGCTTGATGTTATTGTTTCATAACAACAACACGACTATGGACAGCAACACCAATATGCTGCTTGTTAACGCAGCCAAGTATTTTCCGGAAGTCAACATGCCTTCCATCCGCGAAGCGCTGGAGCACATGGAGCCGCAGAAAGCAAACATGATTCTGGCACAGGACTACAAGGATCCCACCATCGCCCTGATTATCTCGGCCATCATCGGTGCCTATGGCATTGACCGTTTCTACATCGGCGACACCATGATGGGCATCCTGAAGCTCCTTACCGCTGGTGGTTGTGGCATCTGGTGGATTATCGACATCTTCCTGATTATGGGTGCCACCAAGGAGAAGAACTACCAGAAATTCGTGCAGAGCGCGAGCTACATGTAAGCAACTGTGATAAGCCACAAGCGTCTTATCCTCGTATTTCTCATTGGCGTAGCCTACGTGCTGGTGGTCATACTGACCCAGCGCGCAGGTTACGATTTTGTTGTATGCCCCTCACGCCTGGTGTACGACCTGCCCTGTGCCGGCTGTGGCGGCACACGCGCGTTCCTATTATTATTAAGGGGGCACCCCGTCGATGCCTTCTTCATGAATCCCAACGTCTATCTGTTTCTCCCCCTCTTCCTTACCTGCGGATGGCTGTGGACCTACGACATCATCCACCACACCAACCGTCTGAACGACTGGTATGCCCGTTTCAAGCAGTGGTGCAACCGTCCCGTGGTCTATGTCCCCATACTCGTCGTCGAGGCTGTCATCTGGGGCTATAACATCTGGCGCTACCGGCACGGCATGCTATAAAAAAACGAATGGGCAACACCCCGTCGGCATCACCCATTCGCATTGACTTTAAGCCTGTCAGTATTTGCTTACTTCAGCAGGTTCATGGTGTCCGTGGCAATCATCAGCTCCTCGTCGGTCGGGATGACAACCACTTTCACCTTCGAGTCGTCTGCCGAGATGATGGCCTCTTCGCCGCGTACCTTGTTCTTCTCTTCGTCGAACTTCACGCCGAGGAACTCCAGACCCTTGCAGACCTCAGAGCGCATGCTTATCTGGTTCTCGCCCACACCAGCCGTGAAGACGATGACATCCAGTCCGCCCATGGCTGCAGCATAGGCACCAATGTACTTCTTGATGCGGTAGAAATACATGTCCTGAGCCAGCTTGGCCTTCGGGTCACCGTTCTTGGCGGCATTCTCCACGTCGCGCATGTCGCTGCTGCCACCCGTCAGACCGGCTACGCCGCTCTTCTTGTTGAGCAGATTCGACATGCCGTCGGCATCCAGACCTAACTTCTTCTCGAGGAACGTCACGGCACCGCCGTCGATGTCGCCGGCACGGGTACCCATGACGAGACCTTCCAGCGGGGTGAGACCCATGGAGGTGTCAATGCACTTGCCATCGACCACGGCAGCTATACTACCGCCATTGCCTATGTGGCAGGTCACCATCTTCGTACCCTCTGCGGGAATGCCGAGGAACTCACAGGCACGGGCCGACACGTAGCGATGGCTGGTACCGTGGAAGCCATAGCGGCGCACGCCGTACTTCTCGTACAGCTCGTAGGGAATGGCATACATATAAGCCTTGGGGGGCATGGTCTGGTGGAAGGCTGTGTCGAATACGCCTACCTGGGGCAGACCGGGCATGAGTTCCTTCACGGCATTCACACCCTTCAGGTTGGCAGGGTTGTGAAGCGGAGCCAGGTCAGAACACTCCTCGAAGGCCTTCAGCACCTCGTCGGTCAGGATGACAGACTTGTTGAACTTCTCACCGCCATGCACCATGCGGTGACCAACGGCATCTATTTCCTTCAGGTCTTTAATTACGCCTATCTCGGGGTCGGTCAGCAAGGAGAAGATGAACTTCACGCCCTCGGTATGTTCGGGGATGTCGTGCATAATCTGTTTCTTCTCGCCGTTAGCCAGCTTCACTTTCACAAAGGCACCGTCCAAGCCCACGCGCTCTGCGCCACCCGATGTCATCACACTCTTGTCGTCCATGTTATACAATGCATACTTAATAGAGGACGAACCACAATTTAATACTAATATTTTCATATCTTAAGTGAAGAGTGAAAAGTGAAAAGTGAAGAATTTGCTTCCGCCATTCTTACTGTTCACAATTCTACTCTATTTGTTTAATTGGTAATTATTCTTTATTGTTTTAATGGAAGAGACCAATAACGCTATAACCTCATTACAATCTGCAGCCATACTGTCAAACTCTATATCCGACATATATTTTGTATCATGTAACAAATTAAGCCAATTCATCGTTTCGTTGGCCTCTTTTAATGCTATGTGAAGTTTTGAAGTGAAGTCTGAAGGGCTTTGAGCAAACTCTGACTCATGTACGTTAGCAGAGATAGAGGTTCCCGAGCGAAGTACCTGTTCATAGATAGACTGCAATCTCCAATCATTATTAGTAAAATGAAGGAACATATTTACTATCCGAACAGCAAAGGCATAACTTTTTGTATGCAAGGGGCCTCCCTCTCTATTATAATGTATCATGGGCGGTAGCAAATTCTTCACTCTTCACTCTTCATTCTTCACTCTATTTCTTCGCATCCATCGCCTGACAGGCGGTAATGGCTACAAGGTAGTAGATGTCCTCGACGGAACAGCCACGGGAGAGGTCGTTCACCGGACGGGCAATACCCTGGAGGATAGGACCGATGGCGATGGCATCACCCAGACGCTGTACGAGCTTATAGGCAATGTTTCCTACTTCGAGGTTCGGGAATACCAGCACATTGGCGTTACCGGCAATGTCAGAACCGGGAGCCTTCTTCGAGCCTACACTGGACACGAGGGCGGCATCGGCCTGCAGCTCACCGTCAATCTTCAGCAACGGGTCGAGTTCCTTGGCCAGCTTCGTAGCCTCAATGACCTTGTCAACCACCTCGTGGGTAGCACTACCCTTCGTCGAGAAGCTCAGCATGGCCACGCGGGGGTCTGTAAAGCCTGCCACCGAACGGGCGGTCTGTGCCGTGCAGACGGCAATCTGCGAGAGCTGGTTGGCATCGGGCATGGGCGTTACGGCCACGTCGCCAACGACCAGCACGCCATTCTCGCCATACTCAGGCTTCTGCGTAATCATCAGCATGGCACCGCTGACGCAGGTGATGCCAGGGGCGCACTTGATAATCTGCAAGGCAGGACGCAGCGTCTCGCCTGTCGTTGACAACGCTCCGCTAATCTGTCCGTCAGCACCCTCGGTCTTGATAATCATACAGCCCAGGTAGAGCGGGTCCTTCACCAGTTCGCGGGCCTTCTCAATGGTCATGCCTTTTTTCTCACGCAGCTTTGTCAGCAGCTGTGCATACTCCTCGCTCTTCTCGCAGTTCAGCGGGTCAATAAGCGTGGCCTTGTCAATGTTGGTCAGGCCACACTTCCCTGCCAGTGCATGTACCTTTTCAGGATTACCGATAAGAATCAGGTCGGCAATGTCCTCAGCCAACACACGGTCGGCAGCTCTCAGTGTACGCTCCTCCTCAGCTTCGGGGAGCACGATGCGCTGCTTGTTACTCTTAGCACGCGCAATGATCTGTTCGATTAAACTCATAGTTTGTTGTATGTTATTGTTTAAAGTATGTTCGCCATCTTGATGGCAAAGTTACGGAAAAATATCGGGAATCATGGATGAGTAAGGATAAAAAATCTAAAATTCTCCGATAACGATTTCATAGCCTTTCCTTATGCCAGTTCCTGTGTCAGGATGCTCTCCAGCGCCTCTGCCGTGAGTCGCAGGTGGAACTCACCCTTCACGGCCACCGATATGCCACCTGTTTCCTCGCTGACCACGATGACCACGGCATCGCTTTCCTGCGACATTCCCATCGCAGCGCGATGGCGCAAGCCCAGCTCCTTCGGAATGTCAAGGTTATGACTTACCGGCAGGATGCACCCCGCAGCCTTGATGCGCCGTTCGGAAATAATCATCGCACCATCGTGTAGCGGCGAGTTCTTGAAGAAGATGTTTTCTATCAGTCGCTGATTCACACTGGCATCTATCTGGTCGCCTGTACGGACAATGTCGTCCAACGGCATAGTACGTTCCAGGACGATGAGTGCTCCTTCGCGCCGCTTGCTCATATTCATGCATGCCATGACCAATGGCATCAGCATCTTTTTCTGCTCAACAGCGTCCGGTGCATCGCCGTGCCCCAACGTCATGAACCGGCGCAACGAACGCATACGCTGGTGCATACCGACATTATAGAAGAACTTACGGATATCCTCAGCAAAAATCACGATGAGTCCGATGACACCGACGCTCACCAACTTGTCCATGATGGAGCCTAAGAGTTTCATCTCCAGAATCTGGGACACGACAAGCCACATGACCACGAACATCATGATGCCGATAAACACGTTCAGTGAACGCGACTCCTTCATCAGCCGATAGGCATAGTACAACAGCACTGCCACCAGGACGACGTCAATGATGTCCTTCCATCCAAAGTCTATTAATTCAAACACCCTTTAATTATTTACAATTTAACTATTTACAATTTCATCGCGCTCACTATCTGCACACACTCCACGGCCTCCTTCACATCGTGTACCCGCAGGATGCTTGCCCCGCGTTCCAGCGCCATCGTGTTCAGCACCGACGTACCGTTCAGGGCCTCTTCGGGCTTCGAGTCCAGCAGTTGCCACACCATTCTTTTCCTCGACACGCCTACCAGCACGGGCAGCTCCAACAACTGCAACTGATTCAGGTCACGTAGGATGGCATAGTTGCCTTCCAGCGTCTTGCCGAAGCCGAAGCCGGGATCGACAATGATGTCCTTCTGTCCGTAGTCGCGCAAGTTCTGCACGTCACGCGCCAGTTCGCGTAGCATCGTCGGCATATCAGCCGCCCGTGACATCAAGATGTAAGGAACCCCCAGTCGGGCCACCGTCCGGAACATCAGCCGGGGAGTGGTTTGGGGGGATTGCTGGGCGGAGTCTCCTACGTCATTGATGATGTCAACACCAAATTCCTCAACAGCCATGCGAGCCACTGACGGACGGAACGTATCAACGCTTACCACGCTGTCAGGCACCGCCTTTTTCACCACGGGCAACGCCATTCGCAAGCGTTCCATCTCCTCTGCTTCGGAGACAGGCTCGCTGTCTGGCCGTGTAGAACAGGCTCCCACATCGATAATGTTGCCGCCCTGACCTACGATTTCCCTAGCGCGTCGGGCAATGGAGTCCTCGCTCTCTGCCCGCGAACCGGCATAGAATGAGTCAGGCGTCACATTCAGGATGCCCATCACCTGAGGCACGTTCAGGTCCATCAGGCCGCCGCTTATATTTAATGTATAGTTCATACTGCGTACAAAGGTACGAAAAAAAGTGAAAAGTGAAGAGTGAAGAGTGAAGAATTTGCTGCCGCCCTACTAAAAAAACAAAAAACTCTCAACTCTCAACACTCAACTCTCAACTTTTTCGTACCTTTGCATTGTTTTAACCCAATTATGATGGATATTAAAGAACTATACAAGTTGTATCAGCAGCATCCGTGCATCACCACGGACTCGCGCAACTGCCCTGAGGGCAGCATCTTCCTCGCACTCAAGGGCGAGAAGTTCAACGGTAACGAATACGCGTTGCAGGCGCTCGAAAAAGGGTGCAGCTATGCCATTGTAAGTGAAGAGTTAAGAATGAAGAGTGAAGAATTTGCTACCGCTACTAAGGGTTGCACAATGACCACGGCGCAAGCCGATTCTTCACTCTTCACTCTTCATTCTTCACTCATAGTAGTAAAAGACACGCTCCAGACCTTCAAGGACCTCGCCCGCGAGCACCGCCGCCAGTTCGACATCCCCATCGTCGGCATCACCGGCACCAACGGCAAGACGACCACCAAGGAACTCGTGGCCGCCGTCCTTGCCACCCAATACAACGTCATGGCAACCGAAGGAAACTTCAACAACGACGTCGGCGTGCCCAAGACCCTGTTCCGGCTGAACAAGGAGCACGACATTGCCGTTGTGGAGATGGGAGCCTCCCACCCCGGCGACATCAAGACGCTCGTGGAGACGGCAGAGCCTACCTGCGGACTCATTACCAACGTGGGACGTGCCCATCTGCAGGGCTTCGGCTCCTTCGAGGGCGTCTGTAAGACCAAGGGAGAGTTGTACGATTTCCTGACACAGCGTGACCTGCCCCTCTTCGTCAACCGCGACAATGAGCACCTGATGAAGATGATCACCACTCACCCATCACCACTCACCGCTCACCTCTCACCCGACATCTACTATTACGGGCAGAGCGACTCTCCCGACATCCTCATACGTGGCGAGGTCATTGCCTGCGACCCCTTCCTGCGTTTCCGCTGGCGCGAGCAGGACAGCGATGCCGGCTACCAGAGCGAATGGATGGAGGTCAGCACCCACCTCATCGGTGCCTACAACCTCGACAACATCCTCGCTGCCATCACTGTGGGCTACGTCAATAACGTGCCCTTCGACGACATCAACCGCGCCATTGCCGACTACACGCCCAAGAACAACCGTTCGCAGATGACCGTCACCGAACACAACCATCTTGTCGTCGATGCCTACAACGCCAACCCCACCTCGATGAAGGCCGCCATCGACAACTTCCGGCTGATGCAGGTCAGTCCCAAGATGGTCATTCTTGGACAGATGGGCGAGCTGGGCGACGTCAGTCAGGAGGAGCACCAGCGCATTGTCGATATGTTGCGTGAAGCCCAGTTCGACCAGGTATGGCTCGTGGGCGACGAATGGAAAGAGACCACAGCGGCAGCCAATGCCTCACTCTTCGCAGACGTCGAAGCAGCAAAAGAGGCCATTCGTAACGAACAACCTCATGACTACTATATCCTCATTAAGGGCAGCAATGCTGTCAGACTCTACGAGTTGCCGGAATTGTTATAAAGACAAGAAAGCATACGGCTTATTAGGTTAGAGGTAAAGGAACGGGAAAGGATTAAAAAAAGTTAAACAGGGAAGGGCAGAAGTAAATTCTTCGCTCTTCGCTCTTCACTCTTCACTTTTTTTCGTACCTTTGCAGCCGCTTACGAGAAAATCATGAGCAATCGGGATGTAGCGCAGTTGGTAGCGCACTACGTTCGGGACGTAGGGGTCGGGCGTTCGAGTCGCCTCATCCCGACTTCGGGCGACAATCGGAGAATTTCGGTTGTCGCTCTTTCTTTATCCACCATGTAACTTGTTGTAAACCTGCGGAATATCTTAAACACCTCATTTTCTTCATCTGTTCGATAATCGTCTAAAACTTTATCATAGATGATTCCATTCGGAAACACAAGATTTTGAAGTGTTTGGCGTGTCGTAAAGTTCGCTTCTTTCCAAAAAGACCCTAATTTACAAGCAGTTGCAATCACACGGTCGATAAATTTCCGTTCGTTCGATAAATTTTGAGACGATTCTTCAAGACCTCTACGTATTTCAGCAAGTGACGTGTTCAAATGTGAAAGTGTTGCATTATATACGCTCTTGTCAATTTGCCCCAATCCGTGTTTTACTTTTATTTCCTCAATCTTCTTCAATGTCTCTGTCTCACGCTTCTTAAACAGGCTCTTGGCGGTTCCTTTATTTTCATTGTACGTGTCAAAGACTTTTTTCAGCACCTTAGAAAGAATGGGAATGAAAGCATCAGGAATACCGTAACCGTTCAGAATGGTTATATATTTACTATGTAACTTCTCTGTACTGTGATTACTCTTGCAACCTTTCTTATTGCATTTGTAGTAGTCACGTCCTCTTGCCTTTACAGTATAGCCGGTAAGATAGCCTCCACAATCAGCACACTTAACATGACGTTTCAGAGGGAAGTTTTCTGTTTCTTCTTGGTGTTCGTACCCGGCTCTTGATTGATTCTGAATCTTCATAAACAAACTTTCCTCAATCAGTTTCTCTTGGTTGCCCGGCACTTGTATTGGTTCACCGTTTTCATCAAATCCCAAAAGGTTATGAGTGATATAACCACAATAGAAAGGATTATGCAGTAACTTGTTGAGGTGTCGCCTGTCTATCGTCAGTCCATACGACTTTAACCGTTTGACGATTTCCATGTCACCAATCCCCTCGGCTTTCCACACAAAAGCATTCTTCAATATTCTGCCTGTGTCATTGACTGTAAGGATATGCCTTTTTCCCTCCTTACGATGGTCGTAACCAAGTGGAGGTTTTCCATACCAATCACCACGTTTTAAGCACTCCGTCATTCCTGTAACAGATTTATCTCGTCTAAGACTGTTTTCAAACTGGTTAAAGAGAAATATGATATTCTCCATAAACTCACCTGCTGCACTATCCGGGTCTGTCGCTTGTGTTGCACTAACCACATAAATCCCCTTTGTCTTGAGATATGCCTTTGTCATAATTGCTTCTGTTCCGGTTCTACTAAATCGGTCGAATGAGTAAACGAGAATAATGTTTATCTCTTTATCCCTTGCGACTTCTGCAATCATTTTACGGTATAGTTCACCTTCTGTTTTTGCGCTCTCATGTGTACCACCAAAATGTTTCTTGATGGTGATACCATGTGTATCTGCATACTCCCTACAAATTCTCTCCTGCGTGTCAAGGCTGCAATTATTCTCCTCCTGCCTCTCCGTTGAGACACGGGTCCATAAGGCTGCAACTTTATTTTCTAACTCTTTGAATTTTACGACTGGTTTCTTGTTCTTTGATTTATATTTACTACTTTTAATCATAGTTTTTTTTTAATAGATTAATACTTATAAATGATAGTTCCCAACATGTAGAAGAACTCTAATATCTTCTTCTGTTCTTCTTTACTAATAATGTCTAACTGAGTAAAATCTTTCTCATATTCAATCAATTCTTCTTCGTTGAACATTTAGCATCACTGATATGCTTTTATTTGTTTTTCGGCAATGGCACTCCAACCTCTAACAACCTTGACCATTATCACCTTCGGGATAAGCGTAAAACCCTTTGCATCTTATTTAATACTATTATGAAACGAACACTTCACACTATCTTTCTTCTTTTCTTCATCGTTACACCTTTGCAACTTCTTTTGTTTCACCATTTCAAAGAACGCTTGCAACCTCGCTGCGATGCAAACATACTACATGAAATGTCAAGTGTGAAACGAAAAACATCTAAATTATGTTAACGACTTGATTTTTCTAAGCGTATTCACACTGGTATTTGTGATTTTCTGAATGTTCCTCAGACTATACCCCTTCTTCAAAAGTCTCAGTTCCTCGGCATACTGCTCTTTCATTTCTTCATCAGATTTGCGATAACCTTCTTTACGTCCAACCTTACCACCATTGGCACGGAAGTTATTGTAACCACTTTCTACGCGCTCACGAATAGTTTTACGTTCCATCCTTGCGACTTCTGCAAGAATCGTTATAAGGAATTGAGACATTGGATTAACTTTGCCATCAGCCGTAAGTGTCTCTATATTGTAGTTCTGAATATAAAGAGAGATACCCTCTTTATTCAAAAGTTCAATGACCTGTAACACCTGTAAGGTATCTCTACCAAGACGTGAAAGTTCCGTAACTAACACCTTATTAATATTATGTGACTTCACATAATCCACCATTTTCATCAATTCTGTACGCTCTTGATTTTTCTTTGCACCGCTAATCTTTTCTGCGAAGGTGGCCTCAACCGTCCAACCGTTCTTTTGTGCCAAACTGGATAACTCATTAATCTGCCTCTCATACTCCTGAAGAGAAGTTGATACTCGACAAAATGCAACTGTTCTCATAACCCATTCTATTTTGATTTCCGTAAGCTAAGGTACGAAAAATAATTGAGAGGGCCAAGGAATAATTGGTAACTAAAGTTAATCAATGAGATTATTTTGAGTTAGTACAATATTTTTCATTACCTTTGCAGCCGGAATGAAGAATGTTAGTCTGAGATATGACCCAAACCTCAGTATTGAGGATAATGCAAAGAAATGTGGTGTGACAGTTCACGCCATACGTAAGTACATACAGGCTAACGGAATAGACAGAAGGCATGACGCACAGTTGGCAAAGTTCTTGGCTGTTCAGAAGGTACGGACACTAAAACCTCATGCTACCGTTAGAGAGATAGCCGAAGAACTCGACATATCACAAAACACAGTCAGAAAGTATTTGAATTCCGCAAATGAACCTTCAAAAATTGATAACAAAAAAGTATCAAAGTTTGAACTTGCAAAAGCATCACAAATAATCAAATCCATATCCAACAGTCAGGATGAAATCCTGTATAACATTCTGCGCTTATATGTTCATACAGACACATACGACTGCGACCTTACGGCATCCATAGGCGTTTTCTATCGCGGCATCATTCCTCTGCCACAAAATCTATATGACAAATACCCACAAATGGAGAATGTCAGAAGTCTGGATGAAGCCTTTGAGTTGCCTAATGAATGTTTTCATTCCATCGTCTTGGATTTACCCTTTATTGTCAAAGATGAAGCATCGACACAAACAAGTATGGTTAGCCAACGTTTTACATCTTTTCTCACCATGCAGGAACTCTATGAGACTAACGACACCATGCTAAATTTGGCTTATCGCTTGTTGAAAAAGAAGGGTTTTCTAATAATGAAAACGATGGATATAAAGTACAGTGGCAAACAGTACTGGATTGGAAACTACGTTCAGAATAAGGCACAAGAAATTGGTTTCAGACTTGAAGATATGTTCATCCTCATGTCTAAAACCAAAGTTCTTTCTACAGGTTGGCATAACCAACACTCAGCCCGTAAATATCACTCTTATTTCTTTGTCTTTAAAAAGTAACCCAAATTTCCTGCTAAGTCCGTCTTTTCCCAAGGATAAAGTTTAGCGTTCTCAGCGTCTTGCATTTCCTTATCAGTCTTGCCATAGTGACCATGTAAGGCGGTGTTGTAATACCGTGGAAAACCACCTTCAAAACGCTTGATGATACCGCTCGGATTGAGGTCAACATGACCCTTAATCCACTGAATAATATCATCTGTGCGGTCTTGGTTCCTGTTCAGTTCAATGTTAATAGATGAAGGTTGAGGCACACCAATCATATAGGATAGTTCCACCTTTGCCGTATCTGAAATCCCTGCTGCCACAATGTTTTTTGCGAGATAACGGCACATATAGGCTGCACTACGGTCTATTTTACTAAGGTCTTTTCCCCCTAAATTACCGCCACCAACAGAACAATACCCACCAAACTGATTAACGACAATCTTACGCCCTGTTACGCCACAATCTGAGACGCTGCCACCGATACGCCATTCACCATTAGGATTCACGATGATTTTAGGCTTGTGAGCCGTACAAAGGAAATACTTTGCAAGGACGTAATCAGAGAAGCCCATATGATTATGCCGTATCATCGTTTCAATGGTCTTTCTGTCTGCATCCAAATCGCCTTGCTGCATCGTACTCACCAATATAGAATCAATGTAGGCATGACCCTTTTCATCATAAACCGTTATGACCTGTGACTTGCAATCTGGTCCAAATCCTAACGCAGTCTGAGAGGCTACATATTGGCAAATCTTCTTTGCTATGTGCATTCCCAATGGCATATAATCATCCGTCTCATTAGAAGCCATTGCCACAACAAAGCCTTGGTCACCTGCTGCCACAGTACCATCTTCTTTGTCTACGCCCCTGCTTATTTCGGGTGACTGTTTGCCAATCAGATTAATCACCTTAATCTCGTCTGCTGACAGGTGGTGATTAGCCGGATAAGGCAGATTTTCAAACACACTCCTAACAGTGGAATCATAGTCTATCTTTCCCTGTGATTTCACTTCGCCACCAAGGACTACAATGTTATCTTTTACCATTACTTCAATACCGGCTCTTGTGTTCGGGTCTTGTTTCAGAAACTCGTCCAAAAGTGCATCACTTACTTGGTCTGCAACAGCATCCGGGTGACCGAAACCGACATACTCACATACTACTGTTCTTTTCATTTTCTTGTTTATTTACTGGTTGTCATTTGTCTTACTATATTCGGGAATAATGATATTCCCATCCTTATCAATCTTTATCTGAAGTTGTGTCTCATTGTTCATATTCCACATAACAACAGCAAATTCATAATTGTTTATAAAATGTGGACTTCTGCACGGCTGCGCCATAAAGTCTGCCAACAATGAGAGGGAGTAATCCTGTAACTTGTCCGTACTCTCCCCATGCTGAATATACTGGTTTGCATCCAATCTAACAGGTGTATCAAGAATGCCCATTTGTAAGGCATCACGCACATGAAAATGGGGAACTTGACACATATCATCAGTAACGACATATGCCTCAAACTCGTACTTGCCACCAAAGAATCCAATCCTTGCAGTATATTTATCTACTGGTTTCATAATACTTTTCTATAAAGTCCTTAACCTCGCTTAGTGTAATCCTATCGTCAGGATAAAGGGTGTGTAAGGCATCATCAACAAACCTGTTCATTTCACCCACAATCTGCCCCTTCTCCTTATGCAACGGCATCCAAAGTTTTTGATACTGAATACTATCAATCTCATTGGACTTTAATCGTTTTCTTAGTTCTAACCGTTCGTGTTGAATCTGTGTCAGACGGTAAGCCATAGCCTCCTCCCGTTCCTTATACTCTGTCATAAATGCCTTTAGTTCCTCACATTTCAACTCCAACAGAGCCTTATGTAACTTCGTGTAGATATGTTCGGTATAAGCCTTTAATGACCTCATACGCCTTTTCAGTTCCTTGTTGGCCTGCTCCAAGAAAAATATATGAGTGCTTTTTTTGTAGGCTACTTTCTTTCCCTCATTCTCAAAGATACTCAGTACCTGTCGAAGTGTATAAGCGTCATACTTGCTCTTTGCCTCGTCATATCGGGTGTTTATCTCTACGAATGGTCTCCAAATGTCTTTGAAGGATGAAACCTGTTCGCTTTTCGTCTCACCTTGCGGACTGACAAGCCCACAACTATTGCAACCACTGAGCGGACTTCCTGCTATGTGATATATTAGCCACTTTCTGCCATTTGTCTCCATAACACTTGCTTTGGTGCAAGCCATCCAAAATTCGATGAATATGCCCAAGGTTGGATTACGGAAACCGCCTGTGCCTGTGTAAGCAAGTCCACTCTTGCTAAAAGGCAAAGGACAAAGAAACATTCGACTGTCTGACAATATACGCTCCCTGTTCTCCAAAAAGACAAAGGCATTATCAAGAAACAGTTTCTCCAACTCCTTTTCATCATCGTCTCTATCATCCCTCACCGTATTAGCCTTATTCGGCCTCTTCAATGAGAGATATACGCCTGTAGTATCAAGCGATAACTGATTATCCACTTCGTCATGAGGCTGTTCCAATGGGTAACAGTCAAGTACATTTCCATTCAATAACTGAATTTTTCTTTCGGGATGCTGAAATTCTTTTTCTTCCATATTGTATTTTTTTACACTTGTTTTTCTGTGTGACTAAAAGCGTCCATCAAAAGCCATTCTTGCATACGGAACTCACGCTTGCCTATTTTCTTCTGACTGAATGCCATTTCCAAATCTTTATAAGTCTTTATCAGTTCCATTTGCTTACGGATAATGCGGAATCTGTCAGCCTTATATCTGTTTATGAAGTACTGGTAATCTTCATCGTCTTTAGCAATCTCCCGTATATCGTTATATATGGTTTTCAGTTCATGTCTCGCCCATCCTTCAACATTACCCTCGTGTAATTTCATTTTATGGTAATCGAAATGGCAATGAGTGACCAAGCCACGAAAGGGAGAAATCATTTCGATTTGCAGACTGTTTGCCACCCATCGGCAAATGCCATGTAATCGTCTGCCTTCCACCCTATAATCTACGTTGAATGTCTTAACTTCTATCATAATGTTTTTACTAACTGGTTAATCACCTCTTGCAAGGTGTATAACTTATATACTATGCTCCATGTGCTAATTGAATTGTAGAGGCTTACCAAAAATGTGAATCTGAGCATCACGAAGGAGGTCGTAGTTAATGACTGGTTCCGTTCCCTTGATGATATTGTCTCGGCATATCATCAGAATCTTGCCGATATTATTTTGTCCTTTCCACTCACCGATACAATTTACTTTGTTTGTCTCTACATTAATAAGGTGTTTCAAGTGCTTCTTCTTCATGGTGGGATTAGCCTTGGTAATCTCGGCTGCAAGGCTATTACGGTAGTCTACCAATTCACGGTTACGGCATCCCCAAATCTCGGCAGAACCTCCCTTATCAGTTGTGGTGTTCTCAACCAAGGTGACATCATCCGGCACTTGCATGAGTAACTTGCGGAAATCGGCATTACCCTTGCACTTCTGCCATACGACATAAAGCATCCATTGTAGCCGAAAGGATGCAAAGTCAGACCTTACAAAATGTTTGTTGGGTGACTTCACAAATCGCTTGGCTGCAAATCCACTTATTTGCTTGACTAATCGCTGCTGAATATTGTAATCTTGTTCAGAACTGGTAGAAAACTCGCCACACAGGTAAAGTCTTTCAGAATCTTTCCACTGGTATCCTCCATATTCAAAGGGATAGGCACTCACCATGTTAGACAGACTGAGATTAATGCCGTTCACAATATCATCCGAATACTTGAACGACCACACGCGTGGAGAAGCCTTGTAAACCTCCTCACGACCTAACACTAAATTTACATTGTCTGATTTTGACATATCTATTTTAATTAACTGATTAATAATCATTTAATTCGCATCATCTTACCACCGTGGCGATATGCTGCTCGGTTGGTGCGACCCTAAGTCGACTCTTGATGCTTTACTATTTCAAAGAACTCCACGGATGCAACCTAACCAAGCAGGGTGCTCATCTCCGTGTCTGATTGCAGACTGACTTTCAATGTCTGCCCCCGGCGGGCGTGGGTCTGCTCTCATTTTAGCGACTGCAAAGGTAAGTAAAAGTTTTGAGACTAAAGAATTTCTCGACATAAAGTTTGTTAACAACCTTACATCACATAGTAAATCTTTATCTTTTTGGTTGGATTCTCTCTGTTCTGGTATCTGACAACCAACTCCGTAATGTTTCCTTTTTCGTCTATTTTTACAGAGGTCTTGAAATCTAAACTGTTCTGACCGGATGCAGCAACGATATGTTTTGACTTCATGCCGAACCATTCCGTTGATAGTTCAAACTCATGCTCGTCCAAACTGATTTCCCATTGAAGCATCGTTGCAAACAGATTCAGATTGATATTGGTATCATCAATCTGTCTGCTAAACATTCCATCCTTATAGTCTATGTCACCTCCGTAATATATGCGTTCACCTTCATTATTCTTTGCCCCTATGACAAAATTACTACTGTGCATCATAGCCCAATAACAATCACCATCTTTATAGCCCAAATTGATATAGGCGTAATCATGCGGTGCATACCACTTTCTATCGCCCTTATCCCATACCCATTGACAGCGTTCTATCTGAGCAAGTTTGTTTTCCCCATCTACATAATGGAATTGGGTACGCTTCTTTATAGAATCCCCGGTATCTAACATTGTGGCTTCATCCCTCTCTGTAATAAACCCCTGTTCATTCATTGCATAGCGATAAACGGTTTCCTTGTTCAACCTGTTATCATAATAGGTTTTTCTTGTCAGACTACAGCCTCTCTTTGTCAGCACGTCTTTCAAAGTATGATTCCGCTTGTAACTGTCAATGCCTTTTTCTTCATCGTTGTATATGACTGTTCTTGTCACGTCCTGCAACTGGTTACTTACATCATAATCGTATGTGATATTCACCCTTTGTTTCACAAATCCCTTATTATGATAGTTCTCAATTTCTATTCGGGACACTAACTTTTGTCCCCGGCTGTTCCTTATTTGGGCGTTACTGGTGAACACACATTGAACGAATAATATACAAACAATAATCTTTTGGATGGTCATAAGGAATGTGTATTCAAATAATGGATTAACAATGATATAACAACGAGGCCGGTTATAAGAAACATAACAGCATAATACGTTTTCATTTTAATTTCATCACGTTTAATCATTTTATTGTATTCGTTTGCTTTCTCAGAATATTCAGCAACGAAAAGAGATACATCTTTACCGTTCTTTTGCATTTCTTCTCTATATAATTTTAACAAAGGAATATTTGCATTAGCCAATTCTTGCATTCTTTGTTGATGAAAATTACGCTGGTATTTCCCTTTGACTTTATTATATGAATTGTGTATTATTACACTTGCTGCTTTTCCCTTGTCCCGTCTGTTACTCATTTTCCATGCCCAAACGATTGGCAGTACCAACATCAGTACACATAAAGCAACCATAACGGGCATTTTGCTCTCCAATGACCAAATGACTAATACTAAATTCAATGCAAACAGTCCAAAACAAGTCCAACCGAACTTAGACATACTTATTGGCTTCTTCAATTCTATATCATCAATGCTTTCTGTATTGTAATGACCGTTTTCTATTGGATGGTCAAATTTGAGAAAATTACCATATCCATCTATCTTACACGAATATTTCCTTCCCCTATAATGATAGGTCATATTCATTATGGGATATAAAACACTATAACTTTCTTTATTCAAATATTCAACATAACAATTTAAATCCGTATATTCATGTGGTGTCTGCCCATCAAGTTCTTTCCTTGCGATACGTTCAATGTGTTGTTGTGTTTTTTTGTTGCCCCATGCTTCTTCGCTGCTTATATCCAAATCATATTGAATAACCCCATCCTCAACTTTCAGTGAGCATTCCTCAGAACCAACAACACTTTCTTCAAAAAAAAGATTATCCTTCGTCGTGGCAGAAATCGCTAATTCAAAATCACCAATAGCAACTCCATTAACAGGGTAATAATCGGTACTTCTTTCAGGGTTAATATTACGTATATGAAAGTTTTTGTTTCTAACAATTTTCAGACAAGACCAAGGAACTTTAAAACGACCTCTGAAGACCCATAACGGATGATAAGCCTTAGCCACCATAATAGATAGATTCTCGAAGATATCAATTGGCACTTGGTCACATTTAGCCAATTCCCAAGCCAATTTTTGTTTAGCTTCTTCTTCCGAAATGCAGAAGGTAACAATCTTGTCTATATTCTGACAATTCCTAATATGACTGTTCATTGTTATATCTCCTTTGCACCTTCGGCTCAAATAGTGCCGTTAAATGTTGCCCTGAAAGACATAAAGAAAGCGTGAGCCTACATGACCTTGTATCTACGTAGTAGGCTCTCGACTGCCTTGGATATAGATAACAAAGAATGGCTCACGCTCTTGGTATCTATATACAGGGTAGTGTATACTCCACCAAGAGGGAGCGTTCTTCATCATTCCATTATCCAAGTGAGGTGTCGAGATTCACTACGATGGAACGAAGCCAAACGCTTCCAATATGTCGCTCCCACATTCGTGAAAGCGATGCAAAGGTAATCAAAAATAATCGAAGTTTTGGAATCCCCGGCAAATATCTTTATTCAAATTCAATTTTTAACTTCTTTTTGCGCCAACTGGTAGCCAACAGAAACTAAAAATCAATCAATATAACTTTTTAGATTTGACTGATACAAACAAAAAGCGTATCAATTAACCCCTAATAGATTAAATTGACACACTCCACTATTTGATACATTTTTAGACTAAGAGGCTACGGACATCGACACTGGTAGTAACATCTTTCTGCATCTTTGTGTGAAGGTCTCGAAATGGTTGCATCCGTTTTCGGATAGATGTAGTTTTCGGTGTCAATGCCCTAACCTTTGCCTCAACCTCCTCCAAATCGTTATGACATTCTCTTATCAATAATGCCATCATGTACTCCTTCAAATCCGAATGATAGGCAGTGACCTCATTTTGTCTAACCGCTTCATCAAATACTGTTAAGATAGGATTAGCATTTGAAGAAAGGACAGAATGAAGCCGATTATCCATCACTCCAAGCAACAAACGAATTTGTGCCTTGGTGTCTATGTTCAATTCAAAACGGATTTTCCCATTGAAGTAGTCTATCATGCCCTGTTGGTTTTTCACTAAATTAAGAAACTCCCGGTTGCAAGCCTTTTTCAGTTCCTTTTCTTTGTCGTAGATACTCAGTCGTTTCTTGTACTTATCTGTTTTGACTGTGTTATATATCACAAGCCCATTGCCTTGATACTTGGCACAAGTCCATTTGTCGTAATTGGTTAGGTTTTGCTTTAGCTGTGATATAATCTCCTGCATCTGTTTTGATGGTATGTCTTTTGTAACATCACATTTGCAAATTTCCCCATGTGCTAATATCGCCTCAGTGTCTATCCTGCAAATCCCCATTCCGTTAATAGTTTCGAGACATTGAACGATGTTATTCCTGTTTATCAGTTGTGGGTAATCATCCATCAGAATCTTACCCGTAAACTCTAATACAAGTTCTTGTTTGTTGTAATCTGCCTGTATCAGTAGACAATAAGGTGTTTCTTGCTTATATTTATAGTAAAGGATTTCCCCATCCTTGGTTTGTGTGACAAATACAGTCGTGTCTATATCTGTAATGTCTTCGATGTTTGTGACAATTTTTAGTTTGTCGAAAGTTATCATTACTCATAAAGATATACTTTTATTATTTCTTGCGTTTTTGCAAGTTCTGTCACCTTTAGAAGTAGTGAAGTAGAGGCTCTATCCCTCTGCTTCATTTTCTTCTGCCGGTATTGTTGCCCAATATCGGACTAATGCTGCTGCCAATGCCTTACGGTGGCTCTCTGTTTTTGGCTTACCTTTTAAAGCCATTGAGATTTTCTGTCTCGTTTCCTCTGATAATTTTCTGCTTGTTCTTCTCATGTTCTTTTGCTTTATATACATATAAATATAAGTAGCCATAACAAAAATAGCAAGCCTAATAAACTTAACTTTCAACTTTTGGGAAAAATTTTAAGAATCGCTTTTCAATCCGTTCCCACATACCCCCTTCCCCCTATAGACAGGACACGAAAGACGGGATACGCAAGGCAGGGCTACGTATAGCCCTACCCATCAGCCCATTATATTTCAAAGGACATCAAAAATGCTACTGAAAGTCCTCAAATTCCTTCAATGGTAAACCATATAAGACAAAAAAGTCCGAAAAACCCTTTGTTAATCAGACTTTTTGTAGTACCTTTGCACCAAAATAAATACTGAAAGTTAAACCCCAAGCCACGGATGATTTTTTATGAACTCGACAATCTTACGAAAGTCACGAATAAAGTTCGATAATTCGTCAAGGTAGCCGACCAAAAATCAGAAGAAGGTGTGTCAAAATTGACACACCTTTTTCTTCTTTGTCCCCTATGCGTTTACAGGTTCACCAGGAACGAGAGACCCAGTGTCACGTAGTTCATGTGCTTACGTGCACTGTACTCCCTTGCTTCAACACCCATACCGTCGGGGTACTCGCCTGCCGCATCCATCAGGAAGCCGGCACCCGAGGTCAGACCCTTCTGAACAAAGTGGAAGGGGTCGTACTGCGCCGTGAAATTCTTGCGTGTGTAGTCGTAGTCGCAGTAAATACGCCATGAGAAGTTGGACTTGTAGCGATAGGTGAGCGAGAGGCCCGTGCCAAACGATGTTGACGACTTGGCACCTATGGTGAGGTACTCCCACTCGTCGGTCCATTTCTCACCCGTGTTGTTGGGATACATCAGCCCGTCGAGCGTATAACTGGGGTCGCCGCTGGGGTCCTTCATACCCTGACGGTTGTCAAGTGTCAGCGTGTAGCTGATGTCCTTCATGTTACCCTCGGCATAGCCGTCAATGTCCAATTCCTGGGTGATGGAGCGGCCGATAAGAGCTTTCGTACCCAGGGAGAATCCGCTGCCCAGAGGCAGGTTGAAATAGAGTCCGAGGCTACCCGTAAACTCGGTGATGTGGTCACTCTTCACGATGCCATAGCTGTTGGTGACGGGAGCATTGCTGTTCCATGCACTCTCCGACTCCGCATTATATCCCACCTTCGTCAGGTAAGTAATTTCGTTCTGTGTCTCCTGTTCAACGGTGGTAGCAGGCACATAGTCGCCGGGGAAGTTCTGCTGGTAGAGAGGCATCAGACCCATCCACGCATCGTAGTCCTCAACAGCCACGTACTTGGCAAAGTCGCCGAAGTCCTTGGCCGACTGGGCCCTGACCCTGAGGCGTCCGCCCACGCCGATGTACTTATTGAAGAAGTAGGCACCCTCGGCATCGACTACCGTGGCTGCACGGAACTTCAGACCTAGCGTCTGTCCGTTTTCCTCGAACTCGAGGTCCTTGTTGCCGAGTCCCACACCCATTGAGATACTGAAGAAAGAGGGCTTGTCAGCACTCAGCTCGATGTCGTTGCGCAGCAGTCCCTTCTCCTTGAACATCAGGTCGCAGAGGGCATAGCCCAGCTCGGTTGACAGGATACCGATACCGGCACCCGACATGACATCGCTGATCCAGTGGCGGTTGTTCAGCACGCGCATCACACCCGTTGCCGTGGCGACACCATAGCCGGCTACCGACCACCATGGCGAGCGTGTCAGACCATACTCCTTGTGCAACAGCGTGGCACCCACGAAAGCGGTGGCGGTGTGCCCCGAAGGCCACGAGTTGGCGCTGGAGCCGTCGGGACGCATCTCCTTGGCAGTATATTTGATACCATTCACGAATCCGGCCATGATGGCATACGACAAACCGGCACTTGCCAGCAAGCGCGGCCAGTCGCTGCGTCCTTCGTAACCTCCAACCTTCAGTCCCACCACCATAGCAGGTCCGAAGAACTGTGTATAGTCGTCAATACCCGTCTTGAAGTCCGTCAGGAGCTGCGTATTTTTCTTTCCGCCGTCTTCAGCCTTCTGGTTGACGCGGAACATAGCCTTGTCGCCCTTGATGGCCCAGCCGGCCACGAACAGGGGCACACCCACGAAGGTCATGTCGTCCATGAACTTATAGGCTTTCACACCCGGATTCGTCTTCGACTTGAAGAAGTCGAGGTCCATTCTTGGACTGGCCTCCGGGGCAGCCATGTTGAGACGGAGCGCATTGTGCGAGGGCAGTTTTACCAGTTCAGCCTTCATTTCGGGTACTTCCAACTTGAGGGGTTCCATGTCTCGATAGTCGCCCGCATTGGCCTGAGCAGCCAGGGTAAGGGCAAGTAGTGTTAATAGTTGTCTGATTTTCATATAACTGTGTTTTAGTGATGTTAATATTCTCCATTTCGTAACTTATCAGTTGCAAAGATAATAAAAAAAAATAAAAAAAAAGAATAATCACCGAAAAAAATCCTACTTTGCAATACCCCAGACAAAGTTTATATGCTTTTCAGACAAAATTTAAAACGTTTCAGACAAGATTTAAAACGTGGCAGACAAAAACGACAGTCTTCAACCAGACGAGCATGGCGGAGATTTGTACCGTTTTTCTTGTATATCTCACCGAAAAGCCGTACTTTTGCAGAAAAATTGAGAGAACATGTACTTCACAGGCATCATCATCGCCACGATGACCTTTCTGACCATCGGCATCTGGCATCCCATCGTCATCAAGACCGAATACCACTGGGGCACGCGTCCTTGGATCATCTACCTATTCATCGGCATTGGCTGCTGCGTGTCAGCGCTCTTCATCGAGAACATCTACATATCGTCCTTCCTGGGTGTCTTCGGAGCCTCTGCCCTGTGGGGTATCGGCGAACTCTTCGCCCAAAAGCGACGTGTGGAGAAGGGCTGGTTCCCCATGAACCCCAAGCGTCGCCAGGAGTACAACGTCAGCTGACGTCTAAAGTTTCTCCAACAGCCTTGCCAGTGCGTCGAGGTCGTGCGGGTCGGCAGGCAGGTTGTAGTGGATGACGTTATTGCTGATAACCCGATACTCCTTGATGGCATTCTCTCAAAACCTTTCTTCATTTCAAAACTTCGATGACAAATACCAAGGAACCCTTGACACAAGTTTGCAACAGCTAACCCATAAAAAAGTAGGGACAATAATAAAGGACAACAAAAAAGGCGAGGTGGTCTCCCACCCCTCCTTGAATGTTTTCACAACGGAATTCATAGGACTCTCCTTTTCTCATGTGGCATTTTTCTTTTCTATTTTTCTTTGTAACTGCCTGGCATCCAGCAGATTCTTAAAATCGTATTGTTTATGCCACTGAAAAGGTACTAATTTTTTAGCAAATCACAACGATTTATGCGCATTATTCCAGAAAAATAACTATCTTTGCAACAGTTTCTAAAGATATAACCAAAATGTTTGACACCATCACTTTCAGCGTTCACCGTAACCCGAAGAACGACCCGGACGCTCCCGACACCTACCACGTGCGTCACGACACGATAGCCACCATCAATCGTGAGGGCATAGTAAAATACCTGGAAGAAAACCGTAATCTCAGAAGAACCGTCGTGGAGCCCGTCATCTCGGAACTGGCAAATGTCGTGGCAGAACACTTGCTCGACAACATGAACGTACACATTGAGGGACTCGGAACCTTCTATCTCCGATTGGGTTTCCGCCGTCCCGAGAATGCTCCGGAGGACTATAAGCCACGCTTTACCGACCCCGCGGAGATTACGGGCGACAATGTCTGCATTGAAGGACTCGGGTTCAAGCCAGACAAGGAGTTCCAGAGTCTGCTCTTTAAGAGCGGCCGCCATTTCAAGAACACCATGGGACGAGGTCACGTAGGGCACTCGCCACAATATACCGACGAGCAGATGCGCCAACTTCTTGATGACTACTTCAAGAAGAACACCTTCATTGACCGTTGGTCGATGAAGTTCGCGTTCCACCTGACTGACCACATGGCCCGCAAGTGGCTCGACCGCCTGACCACACAACCCAACCCATATTTAATTTGCAAGAATTATGGCAGGCGACTCATCTACGAGCCTGTCAAAAAAACATAACAACCCCTCTACATTGTTCGGAGGCGTTTCCCCGTTCTCAATGTGCCATATCCCCACGTTGGAAGTGCCGCTTCCTCGTTCTCGAGGTGCCGTTTCCTCAACTGATTGACCCGGGTCACCAATCGTGGTGACCTAGGTCAACAATCAAGGCGACCCGGGTCACTGAACGTGGCGACCAAGGTCACCCACCTACTTTTTTCTGCTCATTGCGAAAGGGGCAAGTCAGAACTCCACGTAAGGCTTCAGGCGGCTGATGGCTTCTGGCGGGAAGTCACGATGTAGCTTCAGGTCGTCAAGACTCTTCAGGGGACCATGCAGACGGCGATATTCGACGATGGCCTGGGCCTGGTAGAACGAGATGTACGGATGGCGCTGCAGCTGGTTGAGCGACAGACGATTGAGGTTTATCTTCCGCGTCTGCGGATGGTCAATGGTGAAGTACGGGATGGCCTCAACAGGGAAGTCCTCAATCTCGCGCAGCTGCTCTGGACTGACGTAGCCACCCAGACGCTGACCGTACTTGATGATGCGACGGGCAAAGGCCTCGCCGACACCGGGCACCTTACGCAGCAGCATGGTGTCGGTGGTGTTCAGACTGACGCTCTGGGGCACTTCCGTCTTGACGGGATATTTCAAGGTGTCGCGCTCGTAGTGCTCAGGTTCGCCAACCAGTATGGCAGCAGGTGTAGTATAGTCAGGCGAAATGCGGATGTAAGGTTCCAATTCGCGATACTCACTGACCGTCAGGCCATAAAGACGGGCAAAGTATTCCTTCTTCCGATAGATGCCTCCACGCGCTCGATACTTATATATATTCCTCACCTGCCAGGGACGCAGACCAAGACGAAGCAGTTGCGTGGAGTCTGCTGTGTTGGGGTCGAACGGGAAACGTTCTGCCTTATGCTCCATGGGCTGGGCATAATATCTTGCCGTCCGGCTGTTGCTCCTCACTTTCTTCCCTTCTATGGTCGAGTCAGCAGCCGCATGGTGCGTGGAACTCTCCATACTTCCATCAGCAAAGAAGACCACCCCCAATGCAACAACCATGATGCACAACACAAAGAGGATGGCCCGGCGGTCTGACTTACGTATGAGGAAGAAGTCGCGGAACATTTTTTCAGACAATTCCGAACTGGTTGAGGAAAATCAGCAAGATGCCTATTGGACAAACGTAACGCACGCTGAACATGTAGAGCGTGAAGATGTGCGAACGCAGGGTGCCGCCATTCGTCAGTTCGTCGTGGACAAGTTCTTTCGGAACATACCAGCCAAGGAACAGACAGGTGAGCAGACCACCCATTGGCAGGAATATCTGGCCTGTCAGAAAGTCGAACCAGTCAAACAGGGAGCGGTCGGCCACGACCAACCACTGGCGGGTACTGCCAAACGAAAGGGCACAGAACACACCAAGGACAGCGCAAAGCGCAGTGACCCATGCAGCTCCCTTACGTCGGGAGAGATTGAATTCCTCATGGAAAAAGGCGGTACTCACCTCGTGAAGAGACATCAGCGACGTCAAAGCAGCCAACGACAGCAAAGCATAGAACAAAATAGCAATGAGCTCGCCTAAGACAGGAGCACCGGCAAAAGCTTGCTGAAACACATTAGGCAGGGTGATGAACACCAGGCCCGGGCCACAATACTGACTGGCCAACTGGGGGTCAGACATGAGTTCCGGGGCATTAGGATAAATGGCGAAGAACGCAGGGAATATCATCAAACCGGCCAAGATGGCTATCAGCGTATCAATGCTGACAATCTGGACGGCGGACTTCGTCAGGTGGGTGTCGCGTTTGAAGTAGCTGGCGTATGTACACAGGCAGCCCATACCCACACTGAGCGAATAGAAGGCCTGCCCCAACGCGCCAAGGAACACCTGACTGTCAACCTTGGTGAAGTCTGGATTGAACAGGAAGCTGATGCCTTTTCCTGCTCCCGGCAGCATACAAGAGGACACAGCAATGACCATGAGCAGTATAAACAACAGGGGCATCATGAATTTCGAAGCTTTCTCGATGCCCTTTTCCACGCCACGCGATATGATGAAGTGACAAACAAGCATAAACAGTAACATGCACACGACAGGCTTCCACGGATGGGAGGCAAAGGAGTCAAAGTAGCTCTTGATGTAGTCGGCATCGCCACTCAGATGACCTACTGCCGACGCATAGATGTACTGAAGGCACCAGCCAGACACCACCACATAGTAGCTGGTAATCAGGAAACCGGTAAAAACGCCGAAGTAACCTATCAACCGCCAGGGCGAGCCTCCTGCCAGCGAGGCGTAGGCACGGGCGGTATTGGCCTGTGCCCTGCGGCCAATGATGAACTCGTTAAGCATGCAGGGAATGCCTAACACTATGACACACGCAATATAAATCATGATAAAAGCAGCCCCACCATTCTGACCCGTCATGTAGGGGAAACGCCACACGTTACCCAGCCCCACGGCACTACCTGCCGTTGCCAGAATGATGCCTACCTTGCTTCCAAAGTTAGCTCTTTCTGTATTCGACATCTTTACTATCCATATAATTCGTTTGCAAAAGTACAAAGAAAAATAAAAAAATAAAAGAATATAAGAATAAAAAGCATTACTTTTGCATACAAAAAAGAAGAAATAATGAGGAAATACTATCAATTTGTTAAAATGTACCCTTTTTCCATAACATGTTTCATACTGATATGGGTCTTGTCGCTGATGCCGTTCTTCCCGGAAACAGGCTTGGAAGACGTAGCATTTATCGACAAATGGACGCACCTCGTCATGTACGGCGGCACGTGCTCGGTTCTGTGGATAGAAGCCCTCCTCCGCCCCCTTCCCAAGGGAGGGGTCGGGGTCGGTATTTCGGATTCAACCTTTTATTCTATGGATAGAACTCAAATGAGAGATAGGCATTAAAGGTGGTGTTGGGCACTAACTTCCACTCAACGGTCGATGTCACCTCCTCAGACCACTTCCTCTTATTGATTCTCTTATCTTCGAAATATATATTTGTACTGTTGATAGTTTCAGACAAGCCGAAGTCGTATTCCTGCATGCCACCGCCTGGGTTTGACCTCGTAAATGACAGTTGAACATATATTTTGATAGTATAGTCTCTGTCCCTTTCGTGCGTGACAGGACACTATTAGTTTCATGATTTGGCACCAAAAGTGCCAAGGCTTGACACTCTCAGTACCAAGCCTCGGTAAATGTAGTATCAGTGCTTCTGTTCCTTCGATACCTATAATCATTCCATAGGATAAACCTTATCATAATATATGGTTAATTCCACAGAGTTATTGGAGTCATTGATATATGAAAGGTTCGTTTTCCTACCGTAAAAGTCTTCATAATAACCTGCGAATTTTGACACTTCGAGGCCACTACTTGGTGTCGCCCTGAAGGTCAATATTGATTCTATCCCTGGTACAACGCTAAAGGAACATTTGTCCATGACAATTCTCAAATTCGATACTTCCATTATTGTCATTGATGTCTTACTTCCTACCACAGGAACATCATGTTGTGATATATCATCATAGCTGTGGTAGGCTTTCACGTTATTAATTACCCAGTTTTTCATGTCGCCATCGTATCCGTCAATATCGAAAGAGAGAGATTCCTCAATATAATACATGGAGTAGTAGGTATAGTCGTTTGTAAACTCTACATGGAGGGAATTGTCTTTCTTCGTAGTGTTTATCTTCACATTTTTATACGTTTCTTCACTATATGAACTCATATTTATTTCCCAATTCGAGTCCCCAAAGTCACTATTATCCGGCTTTGCATACAGTTTGGCATTGAAAAATATTTGTGTGATATTCAAATCCTCAGATTTTTCTTCTTCCTTGTCCCTGAGTTCTATGCTGACCTTATAAGGATAAATAGCCGTTTTGTGTAGCGTATTAAACCAATTGGTCGAGATGATGTAGAAATGTGTCTGGATTGTTCCATCATCTTCTCGCAATGTCTCCAATGTTGAGCCTTTGATAACGATGGAGTCGCCCTGATTAATGCAACGTATTTCTCCACCTTTCGTGACAGGAAGGAAGGTCTTGTAGTTGCTTTTCTTGCTTGCAATCACGACATAGGAATGCACACTTGTGTTCTCTTGTTTTATAACAAGTTCCTTGTCATCGAGCGGGGTGTCCTTGAATCCTGTGAGCGCAACCTTCCTGACACCACAGCCGAACTGATAGAGATCGTCACCAAATACATATTTACCGTTCTTATCCTCTATCTTAAAATTGTTATTGTTGCTAAAGATTGAGGTGAGGCTAAAATCTTTCACCAGTTTTCCTTGCCAAAGTTCAAGCCAATAGTCGTCGAAGTTGCTGTTTTCCAAGAGGTAGCCAGCATTGTGAGTTGGCATAGTCAACCAATCGTTCAGTATGTAGTAGGTGTTGTGGGTACCGCTCTTCCAGTTCTTATTAAATAATTCATAGAGTTCAAGTATGGATTTATTCCTGAATCCGTAATCTTTCATCATGGTTGTGATGTAATATATAAGAGGTCCCATAGTATATCCTTGCTGCTGGTTGCTGGCGATTACATTTTCATTTTGCCAACCTGCTGAGCCGCCACCCCATCTTTCAAGTTCGAGACCAAAACCTAACTTGTCTCCCTTGCCATCACTCTTATCTCCTTGGTAGAAAGCTTTTTTAAAAACGATTTCTTTGAGGTAATTGGCATTCAACTGTCCATTGTTGGCATATTGCTCAATCCAGATTGCACCCATCTCATAAATGATGTTTTCGTTATCAACGGCTGCACCAGCAGGATAACCACCGGCTTTGTCTTTTGCACTTCGAGGGTCATAGTTAGACTGGAAATAGTGGAAGGTCTCGTGTAACACGGTACAAGGCATGGAGAACTCGTCTTTATCTTGTTTTGCATAGAATAAATGCTCGACAGAAATATCTATATAGCTATAGCTGTCTGCCCAGAAACTTTGTTTGAATTCCCCCCACGATTCGTCTTTAGAACGTATATAGTAATAAATGACACGGTCTGAGTATGCGAGTTTAAAGCCCAAGTCGGTAATCTTGGTGATAGCGTCTTCTATATATTTCCTTATCTTCGGAAGTTCTCTAACGTTGACTACTTCATTGTAGAAATTATATGCTTTAGCAGAAGGGTCAATGTACAGTTCCCATTTGACACCATTCACAGTACCTTTCTCTACGGGTTTTGAGCTACGTGTTATGTCGTCAGAAGTTATTGTACGAGCCAGTCCGATAGCGAAATAACTTGTATTTGTCTCGTCATCATTGTCGAAAACAGGTAGCGTCACAGAGTATTCACCATTGGAGTAAGAACTCTCAAGGATGATGTCGGAATCCGAATAGGTGCCTCCATGGCGTGAGAACGAAGTAGAATGGAAGATAAAACTGACGTCGTCGTCAAGCTTCTGGCTCTTAATCTTGATGGTCGTAGCCTTCTTGGTTGTTATAGGCATCGTAATCTGGTAGAACGGCGATACCTCGAGGTCACCATATATCTTGCCTTTCGATACGTTCGATATTGCCACTTTCGTGTCGCCTGAGAACGTTCCGCTGGGGAACGTGATGGAAATGCTGTCCTTCTCGATTGTTCCTCCCGAGGAGGCCACCGTCTGCCAGTCGTTGTCATCAACGGTTGTTGGTGGCTTTGGCCCTTCTGCCTCATTAGTCACATCGTCTCCTTTCTCGCCGCAAGCAGCCATGCTGAACAGCATTAGCAATGCCATCAGCAGTGTCCAAAGATTTGTCTTTCTCATCATTCTGAATGTTTAAGTTAGAAATATGTCGCAAAGATAACGATAAAAGAGCTAACGAGACTCCCAAAAAATGCAAAACGACTCCCAAAAGCTGTTTTTGGGAGTCGTTTTTCGTTTTATCAGTTTATCAGTGTCGTCAGAAGGCTATTGACAAGAGCTTATTTCCTATATCATGCAGGGCTGCCTCTAACTGCTTGGCTTCATCAGCGCTGAAATGTGCCTCCTTGCCGTTGACCTTGTTGCCGTTGATGCGCTGCATAAGCCACGACTGGCTCTTGCCGAAGTAGGTGGTGGCAATCTGCGTCCAGTTGATGAACCTCGGCATGTCACCCATCTTCATGCGTATGGCTTCGGCCCTAAGGTCTGCAATGTCTTCGTCCATGGCAGCTTCTTGTCTCGTTGGCATTTGATTTGAGCTTTAATTGTTTGACATTGTGTCTCTTTTGACTTTGCAAAGGAAATAATATTTTTTTATTATGCAAATAATCATCTAATTATTTGTACTAAGAACGTAGGATTTAACACTTCTCTAAATCTGCTCCAACCACTCGCGGGGCGTCATGGCCGTCACGGTCTTGAAGATGCGGAAGAAGGAGGACTCGCTGGGGAAGCCCGCTGCCTGACAGACGTCGAACATCTTACGGTCGGGCTGTTCGCGGAGCAACTGCTGGACGTAGGCAACGCGGTAGTTGTTGACAAACTGGTTGAACGAGTTGTAGCCGGCATCCTTGATGCAAGCCGACACCCTGCGCGGATTCACCACGAGGCGGTCAGCCACGTCGGTGAGCTTCAGGTCGGGGTTAAGGTAAGACTGCTCCTTCTCCATCAGCTGGCAGATGCGAGCCAGCAGCTCCTCGTCGGCGGCGGGTTGCGGCTGCTGCTTTCTGCGACGTTGGATAAAGTATGCAGCCAAGCAGCCGATGACAACCGCGAGGGCCAACAGCACCAACACCCAAGGCCAGACAGCCGACTTGCGGCCGGCAAGGCTGACAGCGTCAGTGGCCTGCGGATTCAGGCGTATCAGATAAACCGAAGCCGAGGGCTTAAAGTTATCGTGTTCAATGCCATTTGAGGAGCCGCCGCCGGCAATGACCAGATTTCCGTCGTCGGTCAGCGTGACGGAACCGAACCTGCAGTCGGGCAAGGGGTCGGTATAGTTGAGCGTTAGACGGGCAGGACGCTGCGTGTAGTCGATGGCCACTACATAAAGCCGGCTTTCCACATCGCGCCCCAACAGGTAAGCCCGTTGCGCCTTGCGGTCGGCCAAGAAGGTGTAGCAATAGAAAACGGGGCCGCCCACAGCCGTTGTCTGGGGAATGGGAACATCGGTGGGCAGCAGGGTAAAGACGGTGTCCTCAACGAGCGCAAGGGCTGTCTCGCCGGCTGGCCGCCCCTGGCGCAGGGCCTCCACTCCATTGTATTCGTACTTCTTCACCGGCAACAGGTAGGCATAACGTCCGGCAGCCTCGTCGCCGATGAAGCAGTCGCGGCTGTCGTTGCGGACGATGGTCATCGGCCGCCACTGGCTGAACAGCGGCACCGTGAAGGGCTCGCCCCTCAGACGGTCAATGACAATGGTATCCTTCTCCTTGCCACGATGATCCTCGCTGGCGAACACCAGCACGTCGCCTGTGGCGGTCAAAAACAGGTACGGCCACATCCTCGGCATGGTAACGTCCTTGACGCGGGTAAAGTTTTTCTTGCCGTCGAACACCTCGATGTCGTCATCGGCATACCAGTTGCCCGCTATGACCACCCGTCCGCTGTCTGTCTCCACGCCGCAAGCCAATGCGCGCTTCCTGTCTAAGCAGCCGAAGCCCGTAAAGCTATGGCTCGCAGGGTCGTACATCTCTACCTCGAAACTCTGGCCGATGCCTAAGTTCTCTTTATGTCCTCCTGCCAAGAGCACCTTGCCGGAACGCAGCGGCATGATGATGCCATTGTCGTGCGAATAAAGCATCGGCAGCAGGTGCCACTCGCCGTCCTTCAGGTACTCTGCCGTAGGCGTGGGTATGAAGCCCGTGGTGTGGCCTCCCATCACCGTCAGCTCGCCGTTCAGCATATAGATGCCGTTATAGACACGGGGCACGTTGAGGTCGGGCAGCCGCTCGGCCTCCACCTTGATGCAAGGCGGCAGCCGCAGGGTGTCGTTGTCTGCCAACGTCGTGCCAGCCCTCAGCAGCAGTGCCAACAGGATGCAAAGCGCCTTCACTTTTTCTGCTTTCCCTTTTTTTCACTTTAACCTCCCCACGACTGCCAAGGGCACGCCCGCAGGTAGCTGTTGTAGTACCGGCGGTCGCCCGTCACCTCTTCTCCGATGAAGTCGGGCTTTTCGTAGGGTTCGTCCTCGGCATGGAGCTCCACTTCGGCCACGACCAAACCGGCATTAGTGCCATGAAACTCATCTACCTCGAAAGTATGCTTTCCACTCTTGACGAGCCAGCGCGTCTTGTCGATGATGCCCGGTTCGCAAAGGGCGAACAAGTGCTCCGCTTCGTCAAGGCTGATTTCTTTCTCAAACTCGTAACGGGTCAACCCGCCGTTCAGGCTGGGGCCCTTAATGGTCAGGAATCCGCAGTCGTCGCGGCGTCGCACCCTGACGGTACGCCCGCGACCACTACAGATGTAACCTTGCTTGATGCGACTGTGGCTGTAAGCCTGACGCTTATAGCTGTCGCCGCGAACGAGGAACTTGCGTTCGATTTCCATTCCGCTCATCTTTGTATGGCAGATGATGGGTTACGAAATACGGATTATGCCGTGGCGACGGCATAGATTACGTAGATGACTCCGAGCAGAATCAATGCTCCGAAAATCCAGTTAATCACCTGTTTACCTTCTTTCTCCTGCTGTGCTTCACGGGCTGCACGGCGAGCCTTTCCTTTTTGACTCATAGTTTTAAATTTTCTAAGCCCCCTAAGTTAGGGGGATGGGGGTCTGAACAAACGTTCATCGCCCTTTGTTATTATTATTGTTTTTAATTAATAGTCCTTCGTTCAGACCCCCATCCCCCTAACTTAGGGGGCCTTGGGCAAACTCCATGAGGTAGGCCTTGATGAAACCATCCAGCTTGCCATTCATCACACCGTCAACATCGCTGGTCTGGTAGTTGGTACGGTGGTCCTTGACACGCTTGTCATCGAAGACATACGAACGGATCTGGCTGCCCCATTCTATCTTCTTCTTGCCCGCCTCTATCTTGGCCTGTGCCTCCAGGCGTTTCTTCATGGCACGGTCGTAGAGTTGCGACTTCAGCAACTTCAGCGCACGTTCCTTGTTCTTTGGCTGGTCACGCGTCTCGGTATTCTCAATGAGGATTTCCTCTTCTTCGCCTGTGTCGGGGTCGGTGTACCAGTAGCGCAGACGGACACCCGACTCCACCTTGTTGACGTTCTGACCACCGGCACCGCTCGAACGGAACGTGTCCCACGAGAGCTTCGCCGGGTCAACAAATACTTCGATGGTATCGTCAACCAACGGTGTAACGAACACAGAGGCAAACGACGTCATGCGCTTGCCTTGGGCATTATAGGGTGACACGCGCACCAGGCGGTGTACGCCATTCTCGCTCTTCAGGTAACCGTAGGCATACTCACCACCCTCGATGGTCATAGTGACGCTCTTGATGCCTGCCTCGTCACCATCCTGCAGGTCGTTGACAGTAACCTTATAGCCATGGGCTTCGCACCAACGCTGGTACATACGCATGAGCATCTGGGCCCAGTCCTGCGCCTCGGTTCCACCTGCACCGCTGTTGATTTTCAAGACAGCGTCCATCGGGTCTTCCTTCTGGCGAAGCATGTTCATCAGCTCCAGGGCCTCGATGGCTTCGATGGCTTTCTGGTAGTCGGCATCGACCTCTTCCTCGGTCACCATGTCGTCCTTGTAGAAGTCGAAGGCCAGCTGCAACTCGTCAGCCAGCGTACGTACCTGCTTGTAGCCGTCGAGCCATCGCTTGATGCTCTTCACCTTCTTCATCTGCTCCTCAGCTCGCTTGGGGTCTTCCCAGAAGTCAGGGGCCTGTGTGCGCAGGTCCTCCTCTTCCCACTCCACCTGCTTCTCGTCTATCTTCAGGTAGTGTTTCAGCTTATCTGCCCTGTCGAGCACGTCTTTTAATTGGTCGCTTGTAATCATTCCTTTTTAAATAGTCATGAGTAATTCTTCATTCTGCGTACATCGCCTCGATTTCTTCCTTGTAGTTTTCGTTGAGCACGCGGCGTTTGATTTTCAGCGTATTGGTGAGCTCACCACGGTCCATGGAGAAATGATTGGGAAGCAATGTGAAACGCTTGACCTGCTCATAGTGAGCCAGCTGCTGCTGGAGGGTCTCGATGCGTTCCATCATCATGTCGTAGATCTCACGGTTACGACACAGATCCTCGCGGTCCTTATAGGCTATGTGGTGCTTTTCGGCGTAGTCCTCCAGGAGCTTGTATTCAGGAATGATGAGTGCCGAAACAAACTTACGCTGGTCGGCAATGACGGCTATCTGGTCGATATACTTGTCAACGAGCAGTTTCGACTCAATCATCTGCGGGGCAATATACTTGCCGTTCGAGGTCTTGAAAAGGTCCTTGATGCGTTCCTTCAGGAACAGCTCGCCGTCCTTCATATAGCCGGCATCGCCCGTACGGAAGAAACCCTCCTCGTCGAATGCCTCACGGTTAATGTCGTCGCGGTTATAGTATCCCTTGGTAATGGTGGGACCCTTCAAAAGGATTTCACCCTCCGGACTTATCTTAATTTGTATGGAGTCGATAGGACGACCTACGGAACCCACGGTGTAGGGTTCCCCACGATGGTCGCAGCTGACGGTGGCAAGACTCTCCGTCAAGCCATAGCCAACGATCATGTCAATACCGATGGAATGGACGAATTCCTCCACATGGGCCGACACGGCAGCACCTGCCGTGGGGAAGAAATTGGCATTCTCCAATCCAAGTTCCTTACGCACCAGCGAGAAGACCGTGCGGTTGATCATTTCGTACTCCAGATGCAACGAGAGGGGCGGCTTCTTGCCCTTGCTCACATAATCAATATTGTGCTTGTGCCCGACAGCGAGAGCATGTTTGAACACGCTGCGCTGAACGGCACCGGAGGTCTCTATCTTTTCCTGCACACCCATATACACCTTTTCCCAGAAGCGGGGAACACTCGACATACAGGTAGGATGCGTCTCACGCATGGACTGCTGCACTTGCTGCGGATAGGTGTTGACAATCATCGTGGCACCCTTAGTCATGGCTAAGATGGCCCAGCCGCGCTCGAAGATATGAGTGTAGGGCAGAAAGTTCATTACGCGGTCCTTATCAGTAACAGGTACACACTTGCCGTTGGCTTCAAAGGCCGCATGGAACTGGCCGAAGGTCAGGATGACACCCTTCGAGTCGCCCGTCGTACCACTTGTATAGAGAATGTTTGCCGTCTCGTCCATCGAGGCCTCGTCGTAGCGCTGCTTCAGCAAGTCTTCATGTTCGAGCGATGCTTTCTTCAGGAAATCATCGAAATATATGCTTGTCGGGTCATTAGGACCTATCTGCACCTTCGGGTCATAGACGATGATATGCTCCAGCGACGGGCAGAACGAGAAAATGCGGTGTGCCTTGTCGTACTGGTCCTGCTCACCAACAAAGAGAAGGCGCACCTTGGCATCGTTCACCATGAACTGTATCTGCTGCTCTGAACTGGTAGCATAGAACGGAATAGAAGTCGCCCTGACGCCCCATGCGCCGAAGTCAGTAAAGAGGTACTGCACGGAGTTCTGCGAGAAGATACCGATGTTCTCCTGCGGCTGCACACCCATGTCGAGCAATGCCAGCGACACTGCACGGACCTTATCAGAAAACTGCTTCCACGAAAAGGACTTCCACTCAGAACCGCCGAAATCCTGATAAATCAGCGCCTCACGACTGCCGTAATGGGCGGCCAGATCGTGAATGAGCACCGACATGTGACTGTTAATTTGCATAGCAATTGTATTATTCCTGTGCAAAGGTACGATTAAGTGAGAAGAAAACCAAAATTTTTTTGGTTTTTCTCTCGGTTTGCACTACCTTTGCAGGAGATATGGACATCAAGAATTATACCCAAGAGGCGGTTGAGCTGTTAGAACAGCTGATAGCCAAACCAAGCATCAGCCGCGACGAGACGGCAGCAGCAGACGTGCTGGAACAGCAGATGTGCAAGTGGGGACTACAGCCCAAGCGCATCGGCAACAACATTGTGGCTTACGGTGAAATGGAGGAAAATCGACCGACACTGCTGCTCAACGCCCATATTGACACGGTGAAACCCGTCAGTTCATGGACACGGGACCCGTTCAAGCCAGCCATTGAGGGTGACCGGCTCTACGGACTCGGTGCTAACGACTGCGGCGGCGGACTGGTCAGTCTGCTACAAGTATTCAGGGTGCTCACAACCCAACACGCGCCAAGCACTCCCTACAATATAATATATGTAGCATCAGCAGAAGAAGAGGTGAGCGGAGCAAACGGCATTGCGATGGTGCTGCCGCAACTACCGCCCATTGATGTTGCCATCGTCGGTGAACCGACAGGCATGCAGCCTGCTATTGCCGAGAAGGGCTTGATGGTCATTGACGGTGTGGCACACGGCAAGAGCGGACATGCGGCACGGGAAGAAGGCATTAACGCCATCTATGAGGCACTGGATGACCTGGTATGGTTGCGCGACTACCGTTTCAGGAGAAAGAGCCTGCTGTTGGGCCCGACGAAGATGACGGTGACAGTTGTAAACAGCGGCACACAGCACAACGTGGTGCCCGACGAGTGCCGTTTCGTCATTGATGTGCGCACCAACGAGTTCTACCAGAACGAATATCTGTTCCGTTTCCTACAGAAACACATGAAGAAATGTGAACTCACGGCCCGTTCTTTCCGACTCAGTTCATCGCATATTCCCATAGGCCATCCGCTGGTGACACGCTGCCTGGAGTTAGGCATGAAACCCTTTGGCTCACCTACCCTGTCCGACCAGGCACTCATGCCCTTCGCCTCGTTTAAGCTCGGCCCTGGCGAGTCGGCACGCAGCCATTCCGCTGACGAGTTCATCTGCATCAGCGAAATGGAGAAAGCAATAGAGACGTATCTACAATTATTAATCAGTAATTGATTTTATTTTCGCAGCCATTGCATGGGGTTCAGCGGAGCCTTCCCCTTACGCAATTGGAACTGAAGGATGCCCTCGCCGCCTACCGTGCCAAGTGCCTGACCGGTGTTAACCGTCTGTCCGCGGCTGACGCTGACTGACGACAGGTTACCATAGACAGAGAAGTAGCTGCCGTGCCGGACAATGACACCCATGATACCGGCATAGCTGAAGACCATGCTGACTTCACCATTGAAGATGCAACGGGCCTGAGCTCCGGGCTGTCCCTTGAGATTGACACCCTTATTGTCAAGACGGACATTCTTCAAACCCTCGACATCGTACTGTCCAAAGCTGTTTACCACCTGATAGGAACCACTGATGGGCATGGGGAAACGTCCACGGTTGCTCTCAAAGTTACTGCTCAACCGGCGGTCCTCCGTATCATAACTTGCCACAGCCGCCGTCTCACGCTTGGCAGCTGCCAGCTCACGTTCGGTCGCACGGCGCTCCTCGGCAGCACGGCGCTCGGCGGCGAGTCGCTCACGTTCAGCCTCCTTGGCACGACGCTCGGCTTCTTTGCGTTCCTTTCGCTCTGCAGCACGAGCTTCGGCCTTCAGCCGTTCTTCCTTGGCTTTCGCCTCGGCAATGCGTCGTTTATTCTCACGTTCTATGCGCTCCGCCTCAGCCTTCTTGCGAGCCAGCTCCTCCTTACGTTTCTTCTCTGCCTCTGCAGCTGCCTTGCGTTTGGCCTCTGCCTCAGCACGTGCCTTGGCACGAGCCACCTCTTCGGCTATCAAACGGTCTATCTGGGCATTGAGCGCTGCGTCTTTCTTACGTTGTTCGGCAATGAGCGCTTCAATGGTCTTGTGTTCCTTCTGCAACGTCGTCACGACCTTCTGCTGTTCGGTCTGCGAAGCTTCCAGCTCCTGATGGGTGGTCAGGTCACGTCTCAGCAACTGGTCCTTATGGTCCTTGGCAGCTAAAAGCGCAGCCTTCACACGAGTCAGTTCCTGCTGTTTCTGGATGATGGCCTCACCCTGTGTACGCTGATAAGAGGCATAATGGCGCACAAAGAGCATGCGTCGGTACATTTGCGTAAAGTTCCTGGCACTGAAGATAAACATCAGCTTACTCTGCATGGAACGGTTACGGTACATATATCGTAACGACTTGACATACTCCTGCTTACGCTGCTCCAGCTGTTCCTGAAGCTGTACCATCTGCGTATTCAGTGTCATGATGGTGTCATTCAGCTGCCGCAGACCCAGACGCATAGCCTCAATACTACGCCGCTTGTCCTCAATCTCCGTATTGAGGACCATCAGGTTTTGCAGACGAGCCTTTACATCCTTCTCGTTCTTACGCAGGCGTTGCTCTTGCTCCTTTATCTGACGCTGCAACTGCTGTCGCTCTGTCTGCAGACCCTTAATGGAAGGTCCCGTTGCCACAGTCGTTTTTTTCTGAGTCTTCTTTTTCTTCTGCGCAGGCTTCTTCTTCGTCGTTGCAGGTTTCTTCTTAACAGCAGTAGCCGTCGGCTTCTTCTGTGTCTTCTTCCGCTGCTGTGCAGACGAAGGAGCCAGGCAGAAGCCGAGCAGGAGCATCAATATGACAAGAAAGTTCCTCATTCTGAATCAAAGGGCCATGAAACGCTGGAGAATCTCATCGACTGTCACCTCACGATAGTTGGCAGACACATCGGTACGGGTTTCCCAACTATCATCATGTTTAATCGTATTCAGCTTAATTCCCAGTTTCACTTCTTTCTCTGGTACAGAGAACGTAATGGTATGATCGCAAGGGAACAACTTACTACCCATGGTGCGGAAATCCTCGTAGTCCCAATTCAGCTGGGAGTTGCCACGGAACTGATCCGAATAGATAATATTAGCCATACGGACACGTGCCTGGTCCTTGGTAGCCAGCCAACGGTACTGCATCTTCCCGTCTTCCAGAGAGAGAATGGCATCATCGCCCGACATGTCAACGTCCATCTTCGACAACAACAACTCGTCAGTCACCTTGGTCTGGCCAGGAACAAACAGTTCATTCCAGAACAGCGCCTGCATGGAATAGAAGTTCAGACCGCTATTACGCAGGAAGTCTATCGAGCTGTAGGTTGCCTTCATGTATTGCTTATTGATACGGTCCATGATGAGTACATAGTCTGGTGTCAGCTCTATGCGTCCGGCCTCTACAAATCCGAAAGCCATCAGCTGCAGACGTATGCAGTCGTCACGTTTCATTTTCAGATTACCCGTCAGGGACAGTTTCTGCGTACCTACTTTTACGGAGAACTTCACTTTCGACGTCACAAACTTGGCATATTGCGCGTTATCACCGACCTGCAAGAGGAAGTCGCGTTCCTTCATAGTCTCTGCTGATAACGGTTTTACGGGTTCAACAACCGCCTTTTTCGTCTTACATCCTGTCAGGAGGAATGGTACAACCATTAGGACGACCTTGAGAAAATTGATTGCTTTCATTCTTTGATGTATTTTTTTTGTTTTATTTTCTTGATGAGTATTTCTTTCCGCTCTCCACTGATTTCAGAATCATCAGAAGACTTGCCCAGCGCCTGCTTCCAATAGTCCAGGGCCTGGTCCGTCTCCCCGCAATGGGCATAGATGTCACCGGCATGTTCCATCAGCACGGCACTGGGTTCAGGGTCGTTCTGCAAAGTTTGGTCTATATATATCTTCGCTTCAGCATAGCGTCCCTGCTTGAAGAGTATCCATGCATAGGTATCCAAATAGGTAGCATTCTTCGGCTCCGCCTTGATGGTCTTGTACGACATCTGCTCAGCACGCTCCAGTTGCTCACCCAGCTCACTGAGGTAATAGGCATAGTTGTTCAGACAGTTGATGTTATCCTCCTTCCATACCAGGCAGGAGTCATAAGCGGCAAAGGCCTCACGTTTCAAGCCTTTCTTGTAAAGCAGTTCCCCCATCATAGCATAGAAATCGCTCGCCAAGTCAGGATTGCTCTCCTCGGTAATGACACTCACGCCATTTTGGAAGGCATCCAACGCATGATCAACATCATCCTTCCGGTAATAAGCGAATCCTTGGTAATAGTAGAACGACATATCCTCTGGATTATACTGGCGTGCCTCTCCACAGAGTTCAATTACCTCGTCAAGGCTATCCTTCTGCCAAGCATCGGCTACCAGCTGCAACCGGGCATAGGCATTGTCAGGGGCTATTTGCAAAGCCCGTCTGTACATTCCTGTAACAGAATCCGCTGGCATCTCCTTCAGCTTCATGAAGGTAGCACACATCAAGGCCATCTCCGCATCGGGCTCGGGCAACTCCAGTACCTTTTGGAATAAATAGAGTACGCGGGTGCTGTCACCACCATTCTGAAGATTGTTCATGGCCTCCCGGCGCATAATCTCCAGACGCGTCGAAGGCTCAACATCCTCATTCATCAGCACACGTTCATTCATCTCGTCGGCCTTTTCCGTGTTTCCCTCGCCAGCATAGTAACCTATCAGCGAAAGTAACGCCTGGACATTCTCCGGCTCATCTTTCAGTACCGACTGGTATATAGCCAGTGCCTGCTTCTTCTGTCCGTTCTGCAGCAATGCATCACCGTACATCACTCTGTAGTTCAAGTCATTAGGGTATTGATCTGCCAACGACTTCATTTCGGCAATGGCGGCCTTCCTATTACCCAACCGGGTATGAAGATCGGTTTTTGCCATTGTGATACGTTCGCTCTTACCTTCCAAAGCCTCCAGACGCTCCAGGGCATCTACCGCCTTATCCAACTGATCGCTGCGCTGATAGAGTTCGAAAAGCATGGCCAGCACATCGTCACGGTCACTCTCACGACTAAAGAGTTCCTCAAACACGCCGATGGCCTTGTCATACTGGTGCATACTGGTATAGGCCTGTGCCAGTGTCTCGGCATAGGTACTATTGTCAGGACACAACTCGAATGCCTTCTCAAAATAGCCTAAGGCTTGTTCGTTTCTTTTTAGCGATGCCTCGTACTGAGCTAAAAAATAGTAGGCCTCAGCTGCCTCCGGATTCAGTTCTATACAATGTCGCAACAAGTCGTAGGCAGCATCATGATTCCCTTTCTCACGCTCACAAATAGCTTCAAGGAAGAAATAGTCATAGGCCTGCGCCTCTTGGGCAGAGCAAATGAGAACTGAGAACTGAGAAAAAAGGAATGTGAAGGTACAAACAAGAAATGCTCTCATTCCAGCAATGTAGCTATATGTCATCCTTCCCTTGCACATTTCCCACCATGAATTACGCATGATACTTACTTTACTCCTGTATGTCCATAGCCACCTGCGCCGCGCTCAGTCTCGTCAAGCACGTCAACCAGCTGTAGTTCTGTCTGCTCATAACGTGCAATGACCAACTGGGCAATGCGCTCTCCATCATTGACAACAAAGTCCTTGTCAGACAAATTGACAAGCACCACGCCAATTTCTCCACGATAGTCGGCATCAATGGTCCCGGGGGCATTCAACACCGTCAGACCATGTTTCAAAGCCAACCCGCTGCGAGGTCTCACCTGAGCCTCGTAACCTTCAGGCAAAGCTATAAATAACCCAGTAGGAATAAGCCTCCGTTCAAGGGGGCGCAAAACGATCGACTCATCGATATTGGCACGAAGATCCATACCAGCGCTTTGTGCCGTAGCATATTGCGGCAACGGTTGGTGACCGCGATTTACAACTTTTACTTCTATCATTATTGTTGTTATCTTCTTTTATAAGGCGCAAAATTACGAAATATCTTTCGAATATGCAAATATATTTCAAATTTTTAGTACCTTTGCAGCCATGATGGACTGGAAACTACTCATTTCTAACAAACGCTTAGGCCAGGAATACCGCCATGCAAAGCGCCACGATGACCGCACGGAGTTCAAGCGTGACTATGACCGGCTCATTTTCTCGGCACCCTTCCGACGCCTACAGAACAAAACCCAAGTTTTTCCCCTGCCTGGGAGTGTCTTCGTACACAACCGCCTGACACATTCTTTAGAGGTGGCCAGCGTAGGCATGTCATTAGGCAACGACATTGCACAGCAGCTGACGACGCATAGGCATCCTGAACTTCGGGGAACGCTCTTCGATGAAATCGGACAAATCGTAGCGACAGCATGCTTGGCACACGACTTAGGGAATCCTCCTTTCGGGCATAGCGGAGAAAAAGCCGTGCAGACATTCTTCACTGAAGGTCCGGGAATGGAACTACGCAGCCAGGTGTCTGAGGCCTTTTGGGACGACATCACTCACTTTGAAGGAAATGCCAATGCCTTCCGTCTGCTCACTCACCAGTTCTGCGGCCGACGCCCAGGCGGTTTCGTCATGACATACAGCACCTTGGGCAGCATCGTAAAATACCCTTTCGCCTCATCGGCCGCAGGCAAAAAGGGGAAGTTCGGATTCTTTGAAAGTGAGCGGGAGAACTACCAACGGATTGCCGATGAAATGGGTATTATTCGTCTATCAGCCCCCGATGAACCGCTACGCTATGCACGTCATCCGCTGGTATATCTGGTAGAGGCAGCAGATGATATCTGCTACGAAATTATGGACCTTGAAGATGCCCACAAACTGAAAATCCTATCCTTTGAGGAAACAGAACAATTATTATTAGGTTTCTTCGATGAAATGGGGCAAAAACGCATTTTGGAACGTATCATAGAGGAGCACGTCACCGACCCCAACGAGAAGGTGGTCTATATGCGGGCTTGTGTCATTGGCCTATTGGAAAGCGAGTGTGCACAAGCATTCATCGACAACGAAGAAAAGATTCTTGCAGGCACCTTCACAGGCAGCCTCATCGATCATATCAACACCCTGCCCCGCGATGCCTACAAGCGTTGTGCCAGCCTATCCGTAGAGCGCATCTACAAGAGCAAACCTGTGCTCGACGTGGAACTTTCGGGTTACAAAATCATGGAAACACTGATGGAACAGATGGTTCGGGCCGTCATGAACCCCGAACGCTACTATTCCCAACAGCTCATTGGGCGCGTCAGCAGCCAGTATGACATCAACGCCGATGACCTCGAGACACGCCTTATGGCCGTCATAGACTACATAGCAGGCATGACCGATGTCTATGCCCTTGACGTCTATCAGAAAATCAACGGAATATCACTACCTATCGTATAAACATCACAAAACTATTAACAACATGACAAACCTGAAACAAACCCTGACGCTGGTGCTGATGCTGGCGCTGACAGGTATTCTCCATGCATCAGCACAAAGTGTCCGCGAAGCCATCCGCCTGGACGAAGGATGGAAGTTCTCATTCGGCCATGCCGCTGACCCCGTCAAAGACTTTGGGTGCGGAACAGAATACTTCAACTACCTGACCAAAGCCAATTCCATCCATAACGAAGGGCCATACGCCATGAAGTTCAACGACTCCACATGGCAAGAAATACGCATACCCCACGACTGGGTGACCACACTGCCCTATGCTTCCGATGCCAGTCACTCCCACGGATATAAGACGGTGGGCTACAAGTACCCTGAGACCAGCGTGGGGTGGTACCGCAAGGTCATCAACATCCCTGAATCCGACCGGGGTAAGCACCTGCAACTACGTTTCGACGGCATTTTCCGCAATGCACAGGTGTGGTTCAACGGCTTTTACATGGGCACGGAACCCAGCGGATATGCCACCCAGGTGTATGACATCACCGAGTACGTCAACTACGGTGGTGACAACCTTATTTGCGTAAGAGCTGACGCATCGTTGGAAGAAGGCTGGTTCTACGAGGGTGCCGGCATCTACCGCGATGCATGGCTGCTGAAACAGGCCGCAGTCAGCGTAGCCCCCTTCGGGACGTTTGTCTATGCAGCACTCCAGCAGCCTTACACGTCTGCCGACATCCACATCGAAACGGAGGTCAACAATCACTCGCTAACCACTCAATGCTGTGAGATCAGCCAGCGGTTATTAGGCGCAGACGGCAGCGAGATGGGCGCGGCACAGTCTGTCACGCTTACGCTGAGAGGAATGGAGACACAAGCATGTAAGCAGGCCATTGCCCTCGCCAAGCCACACCTGTGGAGTTGCACAGACCCCTATCTATATAAGATAGAAACGACCGTCAAGGTTGACGGACAAATAACCGATGTGTATGAAACCACCACAGGTGTACGAGACGTCAGTTTCTCTGCAGAACAGGGTTTCCTGCTGAACGGTCAGCCACTGAAACTGAAAGGCGTCAACATGCATCAGGACCATGCCGGCGTCGGAGCGGCTATCCCCGATGCCCTGCAGGCATGGCGTATCAAACAGCTGAAGAAGTTTGGCTGTAACGCCTATCGTGCATCCCACAACCCCATGACACCCGCCCTGCTCGACATCTGCGACCGGGAGGGCATCCTCGTCATCGACGAAAACCGACTGACAGGTATCAATCAGGAGCACATTCGACTGCTGGAGCGCATGATCAAGCGCGACCGTAATCACCCCAGCATCATTCTCTGGAGCGACGGCAACGAGGAATGGGGCATTGAGAACACCGTCCAAGGCACCCGCATTGCCGCCGCCATGCGTGAATATACTCGTCTGCTCGACCCTACCCGACACTCGACCATAGCTAATGCCGGAGGTTCAGAGATGATTAAAGGACTCGACGTCGTCGGTTTCAACTACATTGTCCAGAACGATGTGGATAACCGTAAAAAGACGTATCCCATGTGGAAAATCGTCGGCACGGAAGAGACTACTGGCTGCGGCACGCGTGGCGTTTATTTCAACTTACCCGCAGAACCCGGACACATGGTATCCATGAACCGTGACACCACCCACCATCATATTGAAAACGTCATTGAACGTGGTTGGAAGTTCTATGCAGAGCGTCCCTGGGCAGCAGGACTGTTCTACTGGACCGGTTTCGACTACCGCGGCGAGCCGAACCCGCTGAAATATCCTGCCCACGAATCGGAATTCGGCATCCTCGACTACTGCGGGTTCCCCAAGGACGAGGCCTATTACCTGAAGTCGTGGTGGACCGACGAGCCCGTGCTGCACCTCCTGCCCCACTGGAACCTGCAGGGACACGAGGGCGAAGAAGTGGAGATATGGGCTTACAGCAACTGCGACGAGGTGGAGCTCACGGTTAATGGCAAGAAGCTTGGGCGTCAGACCATGCCCTGTAACGGTCATCTGAAGTGGACTGCCACCTATCAGCCGGGCAAGATGGTTGCCGTCGGCTACAAGGACGGCAAGCGCGTCATCACACAGACCGTCGAGACGACCAAGCCTGCCGCACGGCTACTGCTCACCGCCGACCGCACCAGCATCAAGGCTGATGGTCGCGATGTCGCTATCGTCACCATCGAAGTCAAGGACACGAAGGGGCGCACCGTTCCCGATGCCTGTCCGCTGCTCACCTTCCGTCTCAACGGCAACGGCCGCATCATCGGTGCGGGAAATGGCAATCCCTCCTATCTGGGTGCCGACCACCCACAGGACAAGGACTGTACCGAGTTCCAGATTCCCGCCTTCAACGGTCTTGCCCAGGTTCTCATCCAGAGCACCCACACCGCCGGTTCACTCCAACTGACCTGCACGGCCGACGGCCTGAAGGAGCATACCATCACGCTGAATACAGCGGATTAGGACAGCCATCGCGTCAGTTCTGCACCAACAAGTCATAGCGTATCTTGTCTTCTGCGATGGATTGTCCGGAAGAGGGGTGAGACGAGCGCCTGACTTTAGTGGCTTTTTTCCTGACATTTACCGGCCGTGGTGCAGCATGCGTTACAGTGTCAGCATTGACAGAAGGCTCGGTGACTTTGACATACACGGTATCGGTCATTGCTGTCAGTGGCATATTGCCCGTTGCCTCGCCGTCAAACCAAATGCCCAACAGGAAACCAAGGAAGGCTGCGGCAGGTATCGCTACCAGCCACGAGGGTACACGGAAACGGTGTTGACGATGCCAAGGCGCGACATGCAACCGCTCATCCCCCTCGTCACGGAGTTGCCGGGCTGCGCGGATAATGTCTTGATCAGTGATTTTCATATTGCTTCAGTTTTGTTTTTATCGTTGTCATTGTTTTATGCAGACGCGACTTCACGGTGCCTTCGGGCAACTGCGTGATTTGTGCAATCTGCGGAATGGTCAGTTCCTCTTCGTAATGAAGCGAAAAGAGCAGGGCCAGTGACTCGGGCAAGTTTTTCAGCACGTTGCGGAGAGCGTCGTGGAGGATGCTGGCGTCTAAATCAACCTCGATGTCGGAGTTATCGGGAATCACATCGCCCCGCTCTTCCGAAGAGGATATGGAGAGGTTTCTCCTAAAGTGGTTCTTCAACAGGTTATACGCAATGGTGTAAAGCCATGCCCGGAAGTCCCTGTTTCCCTGATAACGCCCACGGGCGGCATAGAGCCGCAGGAACGTGTCGTGCGTGAAGTCGGCAGCAAGGTCAGCGTCATTGCCAAGCCTACGGGTGAAGAAACCCTGCAACCGCCGGGCATGACGGTTGTAGAGTTCCCCGAAGGCCCGCTCGCTGCCTTGCGATGCCCTTTTCATCAGCTGTTCATCGGACTGAGCCGACAGTCTCAAGGGTATTAGCATGACTTATTTTTCCATCAGCAGATTCATGAATTCCTGTTTCTTTTCCTCGCTGAGCGATGTATTCATGATGCCGCATACCAACAGTCGCATCAACCAGTCATAGCGTTTCTGGTCGTGCTTGGCATAGTAAGGCAGGAGGTCAGCCAAAAGCACGGCATAGTTGGCAGAGAGCCGCTGACCAGCTGTCCATTCTGGGCGGAACGATACAAGCAGATACTCCAGCATATAGCGTTCCTCCACATTGCGGCGCTTGATGGCGAGGTTGTCGTAGGGTTTCTTAGAATATTTCAGCAATAGTCCCTCGTTATAGAGATTTTGCTTCCACGGGTCAGATACAGACGCAGGTGTCGTGGTCGAGAAATAAACCTTGCTTCCGTAACGGTCGATGATGGTCTGAAGGAGAGCGCGGCATGATTCATCTGTCCAATAAGGTTCCTCATGGATGGGGTCAACAACGTCCAGCTTCCTGCAAAGCCAATCGCGGTATTCCTTCACAGCAAGGAACGGCATACAAACAATGGTCTTATCCTTGTGTTTGCCCATCCCCTCTTGAATGAGCCATTTCGGTATGATGGCAGCATCGCCGTTGGCAATGTAGATGCCGTCCTCGTCCATTCCTGCCAGTTCGTTGTAACTGTAGCGCAACACGGTCTCAGAATAGATGCCACTGTCGAAATAGCGTTTAGCCAAAGGCCTCATACGTGCCTCGTCGCCCTGCATCGCCAAATAACACACCCAATTGTCATAGTCAAAGAACTGCATCTCGTTTGGCAACTTCGCCAATGCAGCCTCTGCATAGGTTTTCGGGACACCGTAACCCTTGCCCGATACCGACTCACGGTAGGCACAATAATTAAAGGTATAGCTGTCAGGAATAGCTGTCTCCATCTCACGCACCACCTGCTTGGCGGTCGAGTCCTCCTGCTGGTACCATGCCATGTAGCGGGCGGCATTATAGTAGTTCAGCCACGCCGTTTCGTCCTGCGGGTTCTTCGTGGCGATGTCCTTCCACGCCTCTTTTTGCTCTACGTACCACATGAAGTCCTTTTCCGAAACGATAGGACTTTCTATTTTCACTGCCTTTGTTTGCGCCATTGCACCAATGGCAAAAGCCAAGGCGAAGGTGCTCACGATTACTTTCTTCAGATTCATTGTCTTCTATTGATTAATTAAACGATTAACTTGTTTTGATATTGCGTCAGCTGCTCGCATCACTATTGCATACACAGAAAGAAGAAAATCGTTCAAAAAAAACAGGAGTACGCTACAGACTGGGAGAAACTGCCAGGGAAACGAGGAGAAACTGCCGGACTGTCAGGGAGAAAACCCAGGGGGAACGAGAAATGCACGGGCGTGCTCAATAAAACGCCCGCCCGTGCTCAATAAAAAGCACGGGCGGGCATGATATAGAGCACGGACAGGCATTTCCCTTTTTCGTTCTCGACTATCCGAAAAATACAGATAATCATCACTTTGCAAAGTTACGAAATAAAAATGGAAAATCCAAATCTTAACCCAAAAATTTACTTGTCCTTGTAGATGACCTTATTGGCACCACTGGTGATTTTAAGTGCCTCGGGATGTTCGCGGACGTAAGACTCAATGTGACGGACACGCTTCTGCTCCAGAATCTCATCCACAGCAATGAGAATTCCCGTTTCCTCCACGTCGCCGAAGCCATCGTTAATAGCTGTACCAAAAAGTTTCATGGTGGGAGAGAGATTCATATAGGCATTCACCAACGGGGGTATATTATAGCCGAGCTTGCGGATTTCGCTGTTCAGAATACGATAGTCGGCACGGAAGTCATCTTCGCAGAAAAGGGTTGCCAGTTCCTGCTCGTCAGCCTCGATTTTCAGCGGTTTCATCGGAATAATGAGGTTGTCCTTGTCGTCAAAATGCTTCTTCAGGAAGTAGAGAATCATGTCGCGTCCCTTGCGGATATACGAAGGGTACATGGTCATTTTCCCGAAGAAATAACGGACATTGGGCTTAATAACAGTTAGTGCACCAAGACCGTCCCAGAGATTGTCAAGAGCAAAAAGGCTCTTGCTGCCATTGGCATTCGTATTCTGATAAGGGAGCGAAACAAAGGAACGACCAAGTTCAATGGTTTGCGGAAGATATTCGCGAATAAACTTCTCGCTGAAATGGAACATGTGACTGGTGGCGAGAACAGGCTGTCCCTGCTGGTCGAAGTCAATGTCTGTACCGAGAATATAACGGTAACCGCCGATTATCTCCTCTGCCTCAGGATTCCAGACAATGAGCTGTTTATAACAATTGTCACAAACATCAAATTCGTCCAAATCCAACTCTTTCCCTGTGCCCCCACCCGCTGCACGAAATACAATTTCACGCAGTCGTCCAATTTCTCGCAGCGTATTAGGAGCATTATGAACATCTACTATGTAAATCTCGTTATGACTCTTATTAGTCATGCGTAACTGACGTTCGGGAGTCAGTTCTTGTTTTAAAAGAGCCTTATCAACAGGCGGGATAATCAGTTGTTCCATTTCTATTTTTGCGATAATGCATATACTCTATCTTGAACTATTTTTGCCCATTCCATCGGAGTCTTTGAGCGGTCAAAAGTCTGCCAGGGAATCGGTTTCCCTACGGTTACCGTAAACGTCTTATGAACATTTTTGTACATTTCATCGACAAGAAACATCATGGCCAAATTGAATGGCAGGAAACGATCGCTAAAGTTGGCGAGCCGATAGAAAAAAGGACTGTTGTGACCGCTGAAATGAATGGGCACCACGTCACGTTTGTATTGTACACTCTTTGATATAAACGTCTTTTTCCAAGGCAAATCACGAACAACCCCGTTCTTCTTGCGAGAACACAAACCAGCAGGGAACATCAGCATGTGGTTATCACTCTGAAATCCTGCTTCGACCATTGCAGGGAAGTTGCGTGCCTGTTTACCGGTTTTATTGATTGGGATGCAAAGCGGAGCCAGGCCCGGCAAGTTCATCAGCAAATCATTGACCAAGTATCGGAAGCGGGAATCGTAATGGCGACCAATAATAGCCCCTAATGCCACACCATCCTCACCACCCAACGGGTGATTGCTGACAAAGGTATAAAGTCGGCCGTCGTTGGGATCAGGAAGGTTCTCCTTACCCTTGACAACAAGTGTCATATCCAAATAACGGACACACTCCTCAAGCCACTCGGTACCAACCTTGTCGCGGTTTTCCCAGAGAAAATCATTGACCTCGTCCTGATGGGCAATGCGCTTGAGCCAACTGACCAAAAAGGGCGGCACGTACTTTGCCTTCGCGCCCATTTTCCCCTTTAATATCTTTTCAATATCAATGGTTCTTTCTATGTTTTCACTCATGTTTCTCTCAGATTACCAAATGAAGTTGCAAATTTAATGATAATCTTTCAAATAGTCAACATTTTTCGGTTAAAATGTTCAAAAAGCAGCAAAAAACAACCAAAATAAATACATTTACACCAAGTAGCACGCCCAAGAAAGACAAGACAACCAAATAAATCTCCCCACCATTACAAAGAAAACATATCAATCTGATTTACAGCTAAATATATTTCATAAAAAGAACATTAACAAAAATAAATGAAAAAAAAATTGAAAAATGTGGGGAATTGTGGGGAAATATTATTAACTTTGCAGCCACTATAAAAAAGAAGAAGTACACATGCGATTCTTAGGTAACATAGAAGCCAAGACTGACACGAAGGGACGTGCTTTCCTTCCTGCCGTTTTCCGCAAAGTCTTGCAGGCCGCTGGCGAGGAACGACTGGTGATGAGGAAAGACATTCACCAGCAGTGCCTGGTGCTTTACCCGGAATCCGTATGGAACGAGCAGATGGACGCCTTGCGTCAGCGGCTGAACCGCTGGGACAGGCAACACCAGCAGCTGTTTCGTCAATTTGTGTCAGAAGTCGAAGTACTGACACTTGACGGGAACGGGCGTTTTCTCATTTCCAAGCGTTATCAGAAACTTGCAGCCATAGAACAGGACATCAAGTTCATCGGAATGGGTGACACTATAGAGATTTGGAGCCAGACATTGGCAGAAGAATCGCGGATGAAACCTGAAGAATTCGGTGCTGCCTTGGAAGAAATAATGTGTGAAAACCCCAAAAACTTAGCATGATCGCCGAAACATACCACATACCTGTATTGCTCCACGAGAGCATTGACGGACTCAACATCAAGCCTAACGGGCTTTACGTTGACGTCACCTTTGGCGGTGGTGGGCACAGCAAGGAGATACTGAGACGGCTGGGACCTGACGGGCATTTATTCAGCTTCGACCAAGACGCTGATACAGAAAAGAACATCGTCGATGACGACAGGTTCACCTTCGTCAGAAGTAACTTCAGGTACATCAGTAACTGGATGAGGTACTACGAGGTAGAACACATTGACGGACTGCTGGCCGACTTAGGAGTTTCGAGCCATCACTTCGACGATGCCGGGCGCGGATTCTCGTTCCGATTCGACAGTCCACTGGACATGCGGATGAACAAAAGGGCGGGAATGACGGCTGCCGAAATCGTAAACAACTATGATGAGAAGCAGTTAGCTGATGTTCTCTACCTGTATGGTGAACTAAAGCAGTCAAGACGCATAGCAGCGGCTATCGTTGCACAGCGTAAGTGTAAAAGAATATGCACTACGGCTGACCTGCTGACAGCTGCAGGCATAGGACCGTTAGAAGAACAGGGAGCAAGAGGCAAGGGACAGGAGAAAAAGGATGCCGCAAAACTGTTTCAGGCATTGCGCATAGAGGTAAACCACGAGATGGATGCTTTGCGCGACATGCTGAAAAGCGCCACGACGCTTTTAGCGCCAGGAGGCAGGCTGAGCGTCATCACCTACCACTCTCTGGAAGACCGAATCGTCAAAAACGTGATGCGTGCAGGAAATGCCGAGGGACGTATCCACCAGGACTTCTACGGACGCACAGAAAGCCCTTTCAGGCTCATTAACAACAAAGTCATCACTCCGCCCGACGAGGAACTGGAACAAAACCCCCGCAGCAGGAGCGCAAAACTACGCATTGCAGAAAAAATATAATATGGCAGACAAGAAAGACATAGAACTGACCTTCGAGCAACAGGAAACACCTAAGTTCGAAGAAGAAAACAAGGAGAGGCTCAGCCTGGAGGAAAAGGCAGAGAAGGCCGACCATAAGCTCATGGACGCTATCAAGAAGATTAAGGAGAACGTCCATGAGGACGACCCACATCCGTCACAAAGTCTTTCCTTACGCTCCATACTCGGTGGAGACATCCTGACGAGAGAAGTGGTACGCAACCATATATGGCTGTTTGTATTCATTGTCGTTCTCACCACAGCCTACGTAGCCATCCGTTACCAATGCCAACAGGACATGATAGCGATAGACAAACTGAACACCAAACTGACTGATGCGAAATACAAGGCGCTCTCCAGCTCAAGTACGCTGACTGAGAAATGCCGCGAAAGCCGCGTGCTGGAAATATTGAAACAAAACAAGGACTCGCTACTGCACATTGCAAACCAGCCACCTTATATTATTAATGTACCCGAGTAGAATATGAGCAAGTTCGACAGAGAGAAAGTGATGCCGCGCTACTTCATCATTGCAGTAGTGCTTACCGTCATAGGCGTTGCCATCTTAGGCAAAGCCCTCTACATTATGACTGCGAAGAAAGAGTACTGGACAGAGGTGGCGGACCGACTGAAACGAGACAGCGTCAGCGTCAAACCCACACGCGGAAACATCTTAAGCTGCGACGGACAGCTAATGGCCAGTTCCATACCCGAGTTTAAGATGTACATGGATTTCAGGGCGCTCAAGGAGTCTGGCAAGGACTCCATCTGGATGGAGAAACTTGACTCCATCTGCATGGGACTTCACGAAATATTCCCAGAGAAGTCGGCAGAAGAATTCCGCAAGGACCTTGAGGAGGGCCGAACGAAAATACAAAAAGACGGCAAACCCGGTTCACGCCACTGGGCATTATGGAAACGACGTGTTGACTTCAATATTTTCAGTCAAGTCCACGAGCTCCCCATTTTGAACATGCCATTAAATTCAACACAAGTTGCTGACGGATTCATCATACGCGCCTCATTCAAAAGCGGTTTCAACGTTGAAGAATACAATGCCCGCCGACGCCCATTCGGTTCACTGGCACAACGTACAGTTGGCGACATGTTTGGAGCCAAAGACACTGCCCGCTGTGGTCTTGAACTGTCGTACGACTCCATCCTACGTGGCACCAATGGAATCGTGAACCGCCGCAAGGTGCTCGACAAGTACCGAAACATCACAGTATTACCCCCCATTGACGGGGCAGACATTGTAACGACTATCGACGTCAACATGCAGGACATTGCCGAGAAAGCTGTCATTGACGAACTGAAACTCATCGGAGGCGATTTAGGTGTTGCCATACTGATGGAGGTAGCCACGGGCGATGTGAAGGCCATCGTCAACATGACCCGCTGCGCTGACGGTGAATACCGTGAAGTGAAAAACAATGCCGTGGCAGACCTGCGCGAACCAGGTTCAGTGTTCAAGACAGCCAGTTTCTTGGTAGCACTGGACGATGGCGTGGTTGACACGACCTATCGCATTGAGACTGGTTCCGGTGTTTATCACATGCACGGCCGGGACATGAAGGACCACAACTGGCGCAACGGCGGCTACCATAACATCTCGTTACCTCGTGCCCTTGAGGTCAGTTCAAACATCGGTGTCAGTCGTGTCATTGACGAGCACTATGGCAACAACCCAGAGAAATATGTAGAGGGTCTCTACCGTATAGGTATTGCCACCGACCTACATATCCCATTGGTGGGTGCGACCGCTCCGCGTATCCGTATGCCCCGCAAAAACAAGCGCGGACAGTACGAGAACTGGAGTAAAACAGCTTTGCCATGGATGAGCATCGGTTACGAAACGCAGATTCCGCCCATTTCAACGGTAACTTTTTATAACGCCATAGCCAATAATGGCCGCATGATGCGACCTCGCTTTGTCAAGAAAATCGTAAAGAATGGCGAGACGCTAATGGAATTCCCGCCCGAAGTCATCAAGGAACACATAGCAAAGCCCCAAACCATCAAAACCATGCAAACCATACTGGAGCATGTGGTTAGCCAAGGCCTTGGAAAGAAAGCCGGTTCGCGCTCTTTCAAGGTAGCCGGAAAGACGGGTACTGCACAGATTGCCGAAGGCGGTGGCTATAAGAGCGGTGTCATGAAATACTGGCTGTCGTTTGCAGGTTTCTTCCCTGCAGACAAACCCCTCTATAGTTGCATTGTCTGTATCAAGAAATCGGGTCTGCCTGCATCAGGTGGCGGCATGAGCGGTGTGGTATTCCATCATATTTCTGAAGGCGTCATGGCACGATACCTGAAGTTAAACGTAGAAGATGCCCACGACACCACATCTATCGTTGTTCCTGACGTTAAGAATGGTGATTTGATGGCTGCCAACACGGTACTCAATCAGTTAGGAGTGAAGATTAGCGGCGGCTGGAACGGACAGGTGGCAACAGGACAACCCATTTGGGGCAACATCACTACCAACAGAAGTGGCGTAACCATGACACCGACAAAGGTTGCCAACAACATCATGCCGAACGTTATCGGCATGGGGGCACGTGACGCCGTCTATCTGCTGGAAAGCAAAGGCGTAAGGGTTAAACTCAACGGACGAGGCAAGGTCACTGCACAAAGTCTCTCCTATGGACATGCCATCAGCCCAGGTTGTACATGCACGCTGACATTAAACTAACAACAAACTCACATATATAATAAGGTATTGCACAATGAAACTAAGCGAACTACTCAAGAACATCAAGACCATTGACATTCAAGGGGATGCCGATGCAGACATCACGGGTGTGAACATAGACTCACGTTGCATAGAGAAAGGACATCTGTTTGTTGCCATCAAAGGCACCCAGACCGATGGCCACAAGTTCATTCCTAAGGCATTGGAATTAGGAGCAAGAGCCGTGCTTTGCGAGGACCTGCCGGAAGAACGGCACGAGAATGTCACCTATGTGCAAGTGGAATCGACGGAAAGTGCTGTCGGTCCTGTTGCCACATTGTTCTACGGTGACCCTTCAAGCAAACTAAAATTGGTTGGTGTCACCGGAACCAACGGGAAAACGACCATCGCCACCTTATTATATAATATGTTCCGTAAGTTCGGACACAAGTGTGGTCTGCTCTCAACTGTCTGCAACTACATTGAAGACGAGGTCATACCGGCTGATCACACCACACCGGACCCCATAGAACTGAACCAATTATTGGCGCGCATGGTGGATGCTGGCTGCGAATATGCCTTCATGGAGTGCTCGAGCCACGCCATCCAGCAGCAACGCATCGGCGGACTAAAGTTTGCCGGTGGTCTCTTCACAAATCTAACACGTGACCATTTAGACTACCATAAGACTTTCGAGAACTATCGCGATGCAAAGAAAATGTTCTTTGACGGATTAGACAAAGACGCCTTTGCCATTACCAATGCCGATGATAAGAACGGCATGTTCATGGTGCAGAACTGCAAAGCAAAGGTGAAGACCTATTCCACACGTGCGATAGCAGACTTCAAGGCACGTATTATTGAATGTCATTTCGAGGGCATGTACTTGGAGATTGACGGTCATGAGGTGGGCGTTCAATTCATTGGCAAATTCAATGTCAGCAACCTGCTGGCCGTCTATGGCGCTGCTGTCATGTTAGGCAAACAGCCTGAGGACATCCTCATCGTCATGAGTACGCTGAAGAGTGTCAGCGGACGTTTGGAACCAGTACGCTCACCCGAAGGAATAACAGCCATTGTCGACTACGCCCACACACCTGATGCGCTGGAAAACGTACTGAATGCCATCCATGAGGTATTAGACGGAAAAGGCGGGCAAATCATCACCGTTTGTGGTGCCGGCGGAAACCGTGACAAAGGCAAACGTCCCCTAATGGCCCAAGAGGCAGTAAAACAGAGCGACAAGGTCATCATCACCAGTGACAATCCGCGATTCGAAGACCCTCAAGACATCATCAATGACATGCTGGCAGGCCTCAATGCGCAGCAGATGAAGAAAGTCTTGAGTATTGCCGACCGTCGTGAAGCCATCCGCACGGCTGTCATGCTGGCACAGAAAGGAGACGTTATCCTCATTGCAGGCAAGGGGCATGAAGACTATCAGGAGATCAAAGGCGTGAAGCACCACTTCGACGACAAAGAAGTAGTACGCGAAATCTTTGGTGAAGCATAAATCGAAAATAAGTAAATCGTAAATCACACAAGATGTTATACTATCTGTTCAGATTCTTAGAAGACTACAACATACCAGGTTCTCATATCTGGAGTTACATATCGTTCCGTGCGCTGTTAGCCCTTATCCTATCACTGATGATTTCAGCATGGTTCGGCGAGAAGTTCATTAAATGGATGAAACGCCGTAACATCTCCGAGACAGCCCGCGACGTAAGCATCGACCCGTTCGGCATTGAGAAGAAAGGCGTGCCTACCATGGGAGGTATTATCATCATGGTTGCCATCTTGGTACCCGTCATCTTGCTTGGTCGTATGCGCAATACCTACCTTCTGCTGATGATCGGTACAACCGTCTGGCTGGGATTCCTCGGTTTTTTGGATGATTACATCAAAATTTTCCGTCAGAAGAAGGACGGACTGAAGGGTAAATATAAGATTGTTGGTCAGATAAGCATAGGTTTCATCGTAGGATTGGTTCTCTGGCTCAGTCCCGATGCCGTGGTAAGAGAGAACATCTCAGTTCCGCAACATAATCAGGAAATAGTGATAAAGCACAATTCCGAAGCCGTTAAATCATTGCAGACAACCATTCCATTTATTAAAAACCACAATCTGAACTATTCGGATGTAATGTCGTTTTGCGGCAAGCACAAGGTGGCCGCAGGATGGATTCTGTTTGTAATCATGACCATTATCGTCGTGACAGCCGTCTCTAACGGTGCCAACTTGAATGACGGAATGGACGGCATGTGTGCCGGTAACTCTGCCATCATTGGTGTTGCACTGGTTATCCTGACATACGTCTCTGCACACATCGGCTATGCTGCCTATTTTGACATCATGTATATACCAGGGTCTCAAGAACTGGTAGTCTTTCTCGCAGCATTTATCGGAGCTATGATTGGTTTCCTGTGGTACAATGCCTACCCCGCCCAAGTTTTTATGGGCGACACCGGCTCCCTGATGATTGGAGGCATCATCGGTGTTTGTGCGGTCATCATTCACAAGGAACTGCTGTTGCCCATCCTGTGCGGTATTTTCTTTATTGAAAGTCTAAGTGTCATCATCCAGACACAGTGGTTTAAACTGATGAAGAAAAAGGGAAAGCGCGTCCGCGTGTTCAGGGCCACACCCATCCACGACACATTCCGTAGGCTTGACTCACAACTGGACGCAACGAGTACCTATCTGCTGAAGGGCTGGCCCCACCGTCCATTCCATGAGTCAAAAATAACCATACGTTTCTGGATTACAACCATCATATTAGCAGCATTAACAATAATAACATTGAAAATAAGATGAGCAAGATTACGATATTAGGTGCTGGCGAAAGCGGTGCAGGTGCAGCCGTTCTTGCCAAGAAAGAAGGTTTCGACGTGTTTGTATCGGACATGTCCAAGATTCACGACAAATACAAGAAGTTGCTTGACGATCACCAAATTGAGTGGGAAGAAGGCCAACACACGGAGTCACGTATCCTCGATGCCGACGAGATCATCAAAAGCCCTGGCATTCCCGAAACTGCTCCCATGGTGACAAAAGCCAAGGAACGCGGCATAGGAATCATCAGTGAGATAGAGTTTGCAGGTCGCTATACCAACTCAAAGATGATCTGTATCACGGGTTCTAACGGAAAGACAACCACCACCAGCCTTATTTACCACATTTTCAAGGCGGCAGGTTACGATGCAGGTTTGGCGGGAAACATTGGCAACTCGCTGGCACTACAGGTAGCAGAGGATCCACATGAGTACTACATCATTGAGTTATCGTCATTTCAACTCGACAACATGTACGATTTCCGTGCCAACATTGCCATCCTGTTGAACATAACGCCCGATCACCTGGACCGATACGACAACTGCATGCAGAACTATATTGATGCGAAGATGCGTATTATACAGAACCAGACACCAAAAGACGCGTTCATCTATTGGAACGATGACCCCATCATCAAAGCCGAGTTGGAGAAATACGACATCAAAGCTATTCAGTATCCATTCTCCGAGTTGAAGGAGAAGGGTTCCATCGGTTACATCGAAGCTGGCCAATATACCATTGAGGAGCCGATGCCCTTCAATATGGAACAGGAAGAACTGAGTCTTACAGGTAAGCACAATATTTACAACTCGCTGGCTGCAGGAATCGCTACCAATATAGCCGGTATCAAAAAAGAAATCATCCGTAAGAGCCTTAGTGATTTCCCCGGTGTGGAGCACCGTCTGGAAAAGGTTTGCACCGTACGTGGCGTACAGTATGTCAACGATTCGAAAGCCACGAACGTCGATGCCTGTTGGTATGCGTTAGAGTCCATGAAGACCAAAGTGGTACTCATTATCGGTGGTAAAGACAAGGGCAACGACTATGAACCCATCAAACCGCTGATTAGGGAGAAATGCTCAGCGCTCGTCTATCTTGGAGCTGACAACCAGAAGCTACATGAAAACTTCGACAGCATGGGTATTCCTGTACGTGACACCCACAGCATGAAAGCGTGTATGGAAGCCTGCTACGAACTGGCTCAGCCAGGCGAGACGGTATTGCTGTCACCCTGCTGTGCATCGTTCGACCTGTTCAAGAACATGGAGGATCGTGGTGAGCAATTCAAGGAACTTGCCCGTAATCTCTGAATCGGAAATCGTCAATTCGTAAATCGTAAATAAACACAAGGTGAACAAAAAAATAGGCAACATATTTAAAGGCGACAAGGTCATTTGGATGGTATTCTTTTTCCTCTGTATGATCAGTATTGTTGAGGTATTCTCTGCTTCATCAGGACTGACTTACAAGAGTCAGGACTTCATATCGCCCATCCTGAAGCACACGGGGACTATCGCCATGGGACTTTTCATAGCCGTGGTTACCCTGAACATCCCATGTAAATACTTCAAACTGATGACCCCTTTCCTGCTACTGATATCCTTTGCCACCTTACTATGGGTATTGGCTGGCGGCGAGACAATTAATGGAGCCAACCGTGTCATAGAAATACCTGGATTTACATTCCAGCCCTCTGAAATTGCCAAAGGGTCCATGATACTTGCTGAAGCCCAGATACTTAGTGCCATGCAGCGTGAGAGTGGAGCCGACAAGGACGCTTTTAAGTATATCCTATGGATAGCTATGCCCATGGTATTCCTGATTGGTCTTGAGAACCTGTCCACAGCAGCCATGCTGTTTGGTGTTGTGATTATCATGATGTTCATCGGACGTGTTTCCTACAAACAGATTGGCAAGCTGGTTGCTGGAATAGTGGGTCTGGCTGTAGCAGGTCTGCTATTTATCATGTTGGTAGGCCATGCGGAAACACCAGAGGAAGCTAAACTAATCAAGACAGAATCTGTAGCTGAACAGCCGCAGAAGAAGGGAACAATAGAGAAACTGTTTCACCGAGCCGACACTTGGAAAGGCCGTATTCTGAATTTCGGGAAGGGAGAGGTGTCTCCCTTAGAATATGACCTTGACAAGGATGCACAAGTGGCGCATGCTAACATCGCCATTGTTTCAAGCGGCATTATCGGCAAGGGACCGGGTAAATCCGTTGAGCGCGACTTTCTGTCTCAAGCCTTTTCCGACTTCATCTATGCCATTATCGTTGAGGAGTTAGGAATACTCGGCGCAGCCTTTGTCGTACTCCTGTATATCATATTGCTCTATCGCTGTGCCAGAATTGCCAGCCGATGTGAAAACAATTTCCCTGCCCTGCTCGTCATGGGGTTAGGCCTACTGCTTGTCATACAAGCCATTTTCAATATGATGGTAGCTGTAGGATTGGCTCCCGTAACTGGTCAGCCTCTACCACTTATCTCGAAAGGTGGCACATCAACCATCATCAATTGCGCCTACATTGGTGCTATACTGAGTGTCAGCCGATCGGCAAAAGTAAGAAGTGAGAAAAAAGAGAGGCTAAAATTAGTAGAAACGGAAGAAAATTTGTAATTTTGCAACCACATATATAATTATGAGTGAGAAGTTAAGAGTCATCATTAGTGGAGGTGGTACAGGAGGTCACATATTTCCTGCTATTTCTATTGCAAATGCCATCCGTTCAAAGCAGCCTGACGCTGAAATCATGTTTGTCGGAGCTCTTGGACGCATGGAGATGCAACGTGTACCGGCTGCTGGTTACGAGATAAAAGGTCTGCCCATTTGTGGTTTTGACCGCAAGAACCTGTTGAGGAACATTAAGGTTCTATATAAGATTTGGAAGAGCCAGCGTATGGCCAAACAAATCATTAAACAGTTCCGTCCAATGGTTGCAGTGGGAGTTGGCGGCTACGCCAGTGGTCCGACCTTAAACAAGGCTGCGGCCATGGGAATACCCTGTCTTATTCAAGAACAGAATAGCTATGCTGGCGTAACCAATAAGCTATTGGCCAAAAAAGCAGAGAAAATCTGCGTGGCTTACGATGGGATGGAACGTTTCTTCCCTGCAGAGAAGATTATCAAGACCGGGAATCCCGTACGGCAGAATCTGCTGGAAACGACCATCTCTCATGAAGAAGCAATACGTTCCTTTGGTCTGAACCCGCAGAAAAAAGTCATTCTGCTGGTTGGCGGCAGTTTGGGAGCCCGTACCATCAACGAGAGTGTCATGCAACATCTGGACCTTATCAAAAGTACAGACGTCCAGTTTGTATGGCAAACAGGAAAATACTACAATGCCTCCATCATGGAGCAACTGAAAGCCAAAGGTCAGCCGGAAAACCTGGTAGTTACCGATTTCATCAGTGACATGGGAGCAGCATACAAAGCTGCAGACTTAGTTATCAGCCGGGCAGGAGCCAGTAGTATTTCTGAATTCTGCCTTATTGGCAAACCCGTTATCCTCGTGCCCAGTCCCAATGTAGCAGAAGACCACCAAACCAAGAACGCCCTGGCACTGGCCAACGTTGACGCAGCACTATACGTCAAAGATGCTGATGCCCCGGCACAACTATTGGACCTGGCTATCAAGACGGTTAATGACGAGCAAAAGCTTGCCTCTCTACGCACAAACATATTGAAACTGGCATTGCCTGATTCTGCAGACATTATTGCCAATGAAGTCCTAAAATTAGCACAATGGAAATAAAAGATATTCAATCTGTATATTTTGTAGGTGCTGGTGGCATTGGTATGAGTGCCATCGCCCGATATTTCATCAACCGCGGTATGGTAGTTGCCGGTTATGACAAGACACCCAGCGACCTCACACGGCAGTTGGAGAAGGAAGGTATGTTAATCCATTACAAAGAGGATGTCAACGAAATTCCACAAGCATGCCGCCAACCAAAGTCGTGCATGGTTATCTATACGCCGGCTATTCCAGAAGACCACAAAGAACTGCAATTCTTCCGTAATAATGGTTTTGAAATACAGAAGCGTGCACAGATTTTAGGCACATTGACCAGGCAACACAAAGGACTCTGCGTAGCAGGTACACATGGAAAGACCACAACTTCTACCATGTGCGCCCACATCATGCACCAAAGCCATTTAGACTGTAACGCATTCTTAGGCGGCATTTCAAAGAACTATGGCACCAACTACATTCTGAGCAAGTCAGAATATGTAGTTATTGAAGCGGATGAATTTGACCGCTCGTTCCACTGGCTGCGGCCATGGATAAGCGTCATCACGGCAACCGACCCCGACCATCTGGACATCTATGGTACCAAGGAAGCCTATCTTGAGAGTTTCCGTCACTATACAGAACTCATCCAACCTGGCGGAGCACTCATTGTTCACCGCGGGCTGGAGATGCAGGAGCATTTGCAGGAAGGAGTACACCGTTATGACTATGCTCTCGATGAAGGTGATTTCCATGCCGAAAATATTAAGATAGATAACGGAGCGATTACATTCGACTTCATCTCCCCTATCGAGAATATACCAAATATCGAGCTTGGACAACCTGTCCCCATCAATATAGAGAATGCCATCGCTGCCATGGCCATGGCACAGTTGGTCGGCTGCAACGCAGAGGAACTGCAATATGGTATGCGGACATTTGGTGGTGTTGACCGCCGTTTTGATTTCAAAATTAAGACCGACAAATTAGTGTTCCTAAGCGACTATGCCCACCATCCAAAGGAAATATTCCAAAGTGCTCGCAGCATCCGCGAACTCTATCGGAACCGAAAGATCACTGCAATCTTTCAGCCACATCTATATACCCGCACCCGCGACTTCTATAAGGAGTTTGCCGATGCGTTGAGTCAATTAGACGAGGTCATACTGACAAACATCTATCCTGCACGCGAGGAGCCTATTCCCGGTGTTACGTCACAACTTATATACGACAACCTTGCTACTGGTGTCAAAAAGCAGATGATTCAGAAGGACGAAGTACTCGACCTCATCAAAAGTCGCGAATTCGACGTCCTCATCATTCTCGGAGCAGGCGATCTTGACAACTATGTGCCGGAAATCACAAAACTGTTAAACAACAAATTGTAAATTAGTAATTCGTAAATAGTCAAATTGTAAACAATCCCATGGTGTCCATCAACTGGAAAAAAACTGCTGTCGTCATATTGGATATTGTCATTGCGGCATATCTGGTATTAGCCATCACCGCGTTCAACAAACCCGATGAGCTTTCAACAGTATGCTCGGAAGTAAAGATTGACATCCAACACGAGATTACCGAAGGATTCCTGACAGCGGAAGAAGTCAAGAAGTATCTAGAGTACAACAAGGTGTACCCTCTGGCTAAACCTATCAACGAGATTGACACCCGCAAAATTGAGGACGTGTTACGCCAGAGTCCCTTCATAGAAACCGCGGAATGCTACAAGACGCAGGGCGGAAATATCTGCATCACTCTGAAGCAAAAGACGCCGATTCTTCGAGTGAAAGCAGAAAATGGTGATGACTATTATATTGACAACCATGGTTCGCTGATGAGCAATATCCGTTACCCCAGCAACCTCATCGTTGCAACTGGACGTATTAGCCATCAATACGCCCAAAAGGTACTGGCACCCATAGGCAACCAACTTATCAACAACAAATTCTGGCAAAGTCAGATAGAACAAATCAACGTACTGGCAGACGGCAGCATCGAGATTGTCCCCCGCGTCGGTGAGCATATTATCTATTTGGGGCGTCCAATTAATATGGAGAACAAGCTCACTCGTCTGGAAAAATTCTACCGGTACGGACTAAGCAAGGCCGGATGGAATAAGTATTCCTACATCAGTCTCGAATTTGACAACCAAATTATCTGTAAGAAATCCAAGAAGTAAAAAGGGTAAAAACAAAAGCAATATATATATGGCAGCAAATGATTTAATCGTAGCTATTGAACTCGGTTCATCCAAGATGACCGGAATTGCGGGAAAAAAGAATCTCGATGGCAGCATACAGGTGCTTGCCGTGGTCAAAGAAAACTCGTCTTCATTCATCCGAAAGGGTGCGGTCTATAATATTGAGAAGACCGCACAATGCCTTACTAACATTGTCAAGAAGTTGACTAACCAACTGAAGAAAGAGGTTACACAGGTATATGTCGGTATTGGCGGACAGTCCATTCGTAGTGTACGCAATGTCATCACAAAGGAACTTCCCGCCGACACGTTGGTAACTCAAGATATGATGATTGAGCTGATGGACGCTAACCGCAACATGCAATATCCTGATCAGGAGATTCTTGACGTTGCCGTACAGGAATTTAAAGTAGATTCACAGTACCAGATTGAGCCTGTGGGTATCCAATGCTCACGATTAGAAGGTAATTTCCTGAACATTCTGCAGCGCAAGTCATTCTACAAGAGCCTCAACAGCTGTTTCGAAATGGCCGAGATAGGCATAGCAGAGCTTTATTTGGCTCCATTGGCACTGGCCGAGAGCGTACTGTCCGAATCGGAGAAACGCTCAGGTTGCGCCTTGGTTGACATTGGTGCCGATACCACAACAGTTTCGGTCTATTACAAGAACATCATGCGCCATTTGGCCGTTATTCCACTTGGCTCCAACAACATCACCAAAGACATAGCCTCCCTGCAGATGGAAGAACAGGATGCAGAGAAAATGAAGTTGAAATATGGTTGTGCCTATACTGACAACAATGAAATTGACAACAACATGAAATACTCTATTGATGCAGAGCGTCAGGTGGAGAGCCGAAAGTTCATTGAGATTGTCGAGGGACGCCTGGAGGAAATCATTGAGAACGTATGGTACCAGATTCCCAACGACTACTATGACAAGTTGCTGGGTGGCATCATCATCACTGGTGGCGGTTCCAACATGAAGGACATTGAAAAGGCATTCCGTAACCACACCCATATTGACAAGATACGAATTGCCAAGTTCGTCACACAGACCATCACCTCCAACATTCCAGACATTAATGCCAAGAACGGAACCATGAACACCGTACTTGGACTATTGGCTAAGGGTGACATCAACTGCGTAGGCAGCGACATTGATCCCAACGCCGACCTCTTTTCCATCAGACAGTCCGGAACCATCAATCAGGTAGAACCACGCAAGGCACGCGGCGTAGCAGAGATAGAGGCTGGTGTGATTCGCACTGAACGCGAAAAACAGCTGGCCGAGGAAGAAGCCCGCAAGAAGAAGGAAGAAGAAGACCGCATAGCACGTGAGAAGGCTGAGGAAGAAGCCCGCGAGCAGGCTCGTATCAAGAAAGAGAACAGCTTCTGGAACAAAGCCTTTAAGGGTATCAAGAAGTTTGGCCGAACCATGATAGAGGAAGAAGAATAAAGAGAGAAAAGAAAATAGTTAAAAGGAATAAAAGCAAAAGATTATGGCAGATTATCCAAATATAGACCTCCTGAACTTCGGTGAGCCCGAAAAGGAGAACAGCATCATCAAGGTGATTGGTGTTGGCGGTGGTGGCGGCAATGCTGTTAACCATATGTACCGCGAAGGCATACACGACGTAACATTCGTACTCTGCAATACTGACAATCAAGCCCTTAATGACTCCCCAGTACCCGTACACCTGCAATTGGGCAAGGAAGGCCTGGGTGCTGGAAACAAGCCGGAACGTGCCCGTGCTGCCGCAGAGGAAAGTCTTGAAGACATTAAAAGCATGTTGAACGACGGAACTCGTATGGCATTCATCACTGCTGGTATGGGAGGCGGTACCGGTACCGGAGCGGCTCCCGTTATTGCCCGTGTCTCTAAGGAGATGGGCATTTTGACTGTCGGTATCGTCACCATTCCCTTCCGTTTTGAAGGCGACCGCAAGATTGACCAAGCACTTGATGGCGTTGAGGAAATGTCGAAGCATGTTGACGCACTTCTTGTCATCAACAATGAACGTCTGCGCGAAATATATCCAGAGCTTACTGTACTTGATGCCTTCGGCAAAGCAGACGACACGCTGTCAGTAGCAGCCAAGTCTATTGCAGAAATCATTACCGTACACGGTCTTATCAACCTTGACTTCAACGACGTAAAAACCGTCCTCAAGGATGGAGGTGTTGCAATCATGTCAACTGGTTATGGTGAAGGTGAAGGACGCGTAAAAAAGGCCATCGATGATGCCCTGAACTCGCCTCTGCTGAATGACAACGATGTATTCAACTCGAAGAAGATTCTGCTGAGCATCTCGTTTGCCGGCAATAAGGACGGTACGGGCTCATTGATGATGGAGGAGATGAACGATGTCAACGATTTCATGGCGAAGTTCGGTGACTTTGAAATCAAATGGGGCTTGGCTACTGATCCCGAGTTGGGCAAGAAAGTAAAGGTGACTATCCTGGCAACAGGCTTTGGGATTAACAACGTTGACGGCATGAACACTCACCTGAAGAAGCACTCTCAGGAAGAGGCCAATCGTTTGGCTGAGGAGCAGGAGCGTGCAGCAAAGCGTGAGGACCGCCGCCAGCAGTTCTATGGCGACCCGGGCAACAACCGTCGTTACAAGCGTCGTCCACACATCTATCTGTTCCGACCAGAAGACTTGGACAACGATGATGTAATCTCTGCCGTCGAGTCAACACCGACTTACAAACGTACCCGCGAGATTTTAGACAGCATCAACAGCCAGACGCAAGATAACGGAGCTGATAACGGGAACAGCACCGACAATGATGCGGAGCCTATTCAGGGTACCATCAAATTTGCATAAGCGCTTATCTACCATTATCATAAAAACAGCCGGAAGCAACGTTGCCTCCGGCTGTTTTTTTTCTATACATGTAAATCAAACATGAAACGGACACCCTTTGTGAAACCACTGTCAATATCAAGATCACCATTCATCTTGAGTGCCATCTGTTTACAAATGGGGAGTCCGAGTCCGTCACCCTCAGTCAAATCATGTAACTCACGGAAGGGTTTGAAGACCTCTTCCTGTTCCTCTTCCGGAATCACAGTCCCCGTATTTGATATTACATACTGATAAGCACGCGGACTACGTTTCTTGAAATCAAGCCAGATACGACCGCCCTCCGGGGTATATTCCGCAGCATTGTTCAACAGGTGAAGCAGTATATGAGAGACATACTCCTTATTAATATTGACGTTCATCTTCGGGACATTCACAGTCAGCGTAACGTCCTTCTTGACTTTGTCTCTAATCTGGTCAACCAATTCTTCGCTGAACTGCTGTATCGGTGTCTCCTCAAATTCCACCTCTGATGCATCGGTATTCTCCAATTGAGAAAGTGTCTGAATGTGACTGGAGAAGTCCAGAAGAGCCTTCACTTCCGGCACACGACTATCCAGTTTCTTGAATGTCGGCTCCAGCTGTGCAGCAATATTACTGATGAACTTCGCTTTCAGGGCATTGCTCTCATTGGCCAGCTTAATGGTCTTTTTCTGTTTGCGTGTCAGCAACATATAGCGCATCAACACCATAGCGACAGCTATCAAACCGGCAGCCAAAGCCACTGCAAGAATAATCAAGCCGACAATCGTTGCCCAGCGAGCAGTCAGAGAACTATCCTTATCGGCAATGGTAGCCTCATGGTCAGCTATCTGTTTCTTCAGGTCGGCTATCTCGTCAGCATGCTTCATCGCATTTGCAGAATCCTTCCACGCTATATAGTTGCTATATGACTGTGCCACCAAACTGGCATTATTACTTTTCCTTCCATTGGAAATCAATGTCTGATACACCTCGTCAACCTTGTCATAGTCCTTGCTGGCCGTCAACTTGGCTGCCATCTCCTTGAATACCGCATTACCTTTCTCATTCAGTCCAAACGTATAATAATAGATGGCCTTGTTATAAAGCAAATCGTTTTTGACAGCCTCATCACCAGACTGATTGGCCAACGTTTCCAATCGTCCGAGTTGTTCCTTGGCACTCTCTACCTTTCTCATCTTCATGTACATCTGCAGACGCTCCTTCGTGGTCAAATAGTAGAGCCCTGCCTTGTCACTGGCATTCAAACCAGACCCAGCAATGGTAGCCTCTATGCGATGTAGCAGTTCGAAAGCCTCATGATAAAGGTTCTCCTTATAATATAAAGAGGTGGCCTTGACTCCGCTTTCCACACTCTTACGCGTTTCACCCTTACTGGCGTAGTCTTTATAAGCCTGAAGATGCGATGAACGGGAATTTGCAACATCCTGTGCAATGACAGAGCCACAGCACATGAATAAACTCAAAAGTAAGATACAGATCTTTTGATTCATAATTAACACATAAATTGATTTACGAGTGCAAAAATACATAATTATTTATTTCTTACCAACTTTTTCGTCTAATTTTTCTCACACAAACAGTTCCTGCAACACTGCCAGGGACTTCATCTCCGGAAAGCCGGAAAGGTGTAGTCCGTAATATGTCAGTATGATAGACAGACAGCGGTTGCGGTCAATCCTGTTTATTCGGAAAAGATGCATGGTCTGATAATCCATACGCATCAGTATTCGCATTTGCGAAGCTTCTTCCGGATGCAGAAAATCCTGATGCAATGGTGGCTCGTTGCAGAAAGTACCAGCCCGGAGGTCAAAAAAGACCCCTGACGAATAATGTTCCATATTGGGATAGAACCCCAGGAAACGTGACAAATGCATTAGAAAGGTCAGATGGAAGTTGGCATAGCCGTCAACGGCTGCATCCAGCCACATAAGTCCATGTTTCATGTAGTCGTACAACTGCTCATCTGCCTGTTGCTCGCTACGTAACGCATGGTAGAGGAACTCCGAAACAAACAGCACTATCGCCATCTTCTGTGGCAACAAAGGTATGGTACGGTACGGGCTGAGCATCCGGGCATCACGCACTTTCTGCAACTGCACGTTCGTCCTCACATCACACTCCACATCAATCAAACTCAGTGGCTGGAATAGCTGCTTCTTCACTTTTCCCTTATTAGTTCTCGGGATGCTTATAATACATGAAAGAAGTCCCAACTTACGGGTGAACAGATTGACAATCATTCTGCTCTCCCCATACTTTAGGGTATGTACGACAATGGCTTCCGTCTTCACTAACATCTCGATGCAAAATTACAAAAAAGAATGGAAGAACAAAGAATTAAGGAGCAAAGAAAAAGCAATACTTTCATAAAAAACGTTAAATAAGGGCTACTCGGAGCATTTTCTCATTTCTCATTTCTCATTTCTCATTTTTTATCCTTACCTTTGCACCCGCTTTTGACGGTCCCTTCGTCTATCGGTTAGGACGAGAGATTTTCATTCTCTAAAGAGGAGTTCGACTCTCCTAGGGACTACCACTTTAAATTTGCCATCTGCGTAGTGATGCGCTATCCACGTCATGCCAGACAACGAGAAACGGTGACAGAGAGCCGGAAGGCTTGCCGGGGCAGCAGAAGCATAAGACCCGTAGGCTTTGAAGATTAACAATTAAACATTAACAATTAAACATTCAAAAAAAATGGCAAACCACAAATCATCTCTTAAGAGAATCCGTCAGGACAAGAAACGTGCCCTGCACAATCACTATTACGCAAAGACTATGCGCAACGCTGTTCGCAAGCTGCGCGCCATGACCGACAAGGACGAGGCAACCAAGCTGTATCCTTCAGTACAGAAGATGCTTGACAAGCTGGCCAAGACCAACATCATCCACAAGAACAAGGCAGCCAACATCAAGTCAAGCCTTTGCAAGCACATTAATCAATTGGGATAAATTCAAACAGAATCTTATATGAAAGTCGCAATTCCTGATATGGAATTGCGACTTTTTTGTGTACATCACCTGTTCAAACACCACCTTTTTAGAGTTTTATTCTTTCAGAAGCTTCCTCTTGGACGCTACTCGGAAATATTTTCCTTAAAAATAAGATTTGCAGTTATATTTTCCAAATATCTACAAAGATTTGGAAGATACCTCCAAAACCCATACCTTTGCACCCAGATTCAAACAACAAACAATTAAAAAGAAAAAGACTATGAGTACAAAGAAGAATTATCGTTTTGAGACCCTCCAACTCCATGTAGGCCAGGAACAGGCAGACCCCGCAACCGATGCACGTGCCGTACCCATCTACCAGACCACCAGCTATGTGTTTCACAACTCACAGCATGCCGCCGACCGCTTCGGACTTCGCGACGCAGGAAACATCTACGGTCGTCTGACCAACTCCACGCAGGGTGTTTTCGAAGACCGCGTAGCAGCCCTCGAAGGCGGCGTAGCAGGTCTTGCCGTAGCCAGCGGTGCAGCTGCCATCACCTACGCACTCCAGAACATTGTGCAGGCCGGTGATCATATTGTTGCTGCCGACAACCTCTATGGCGGTTCCTACAATCTGATTACGCATACCCTTTCTACCCAGGGCATCACCAACACCATCATCAATGTCAACGACCTCGAAGCCCTCGAAGCAGCTATCAAGCCCAACACAAAAGTAGTATATGCCGAGACCTTTGGCAACCCCAACAGCGACGTGCTCGACATTGAAGGAGTGGCAGCCGTAGCCCACAAGCATGGCATTCCCCTCATTGTGGACAACACCTTCGGCACCCCGTACCTGATTCGCCCCTTGGAACATGGCGCAGACATCGTGGTTCACTCTGCAACAAAATTCCTCGGCGGTCACGGCAGCAGCCTCGGCGGTGTCATCGTCGATGGCGGCAAGTTCGACTGGACAGCCAATCGCGACAAGTTCCCGACACTCGCCCAGCCAGACCCGTCGTACCATGGTATTGTATTTGCCGATGCCGTAGGAGCAGCCGCCTATGTCACCCGCATCCGTGCCGTCATCCTGCGCGACACCGGCGCTACCATTTCGCCATTCAACGCATTCATTCTATTGCAAGGCGTGGAGACACTGAGCTTACGTGTAGAGCGTCACGTGGCCAACACGTTAAAAGTGATCGACTTCCTGAAAAACCACCCCAAGGTGGCAAAGGTAAACCACCCTGCCCTGGAGAGCCACCACGACCACGCCTTATACAACAAATACTTCCCCAATGGTGGCGGTTCCATCTTCACGTTCGAGATCAAGGGCGGACAGGAAGAGGCATGGAAGTTCATCGACGCCCTTCAGATTTTCTCACTTCTGGCCAATGTTGCCGATGTAAAGAGTCTGGTGATTCACCCCTACACCACCACCCACTCCCAACTGTCACCCGAGGAACTGGCTGAGCAGAATATCACACCATCGACCATCCGCCTGAGTATCGGAACAGAGCATATAGACGACATCATCGACGACCTCTCACAGGCACTTGAACAGGTCTAACCAACTGATTCACAGCCCGTCCATCTACCGCATACCAAACGTTTGGTATATGAAATGCCATACAAATGTGATTGTGGTATTCGGAAAAAAGCAGTACCTTTGCATCGTGGTTATTTAATCACAGTAATTAGAATTATATTCAAACATTAAATAAGGTAAGGATTATGACAAAGATTGCAAAACAGCTGACCGAGCTCGTCGGCAACACCCCACTTCTTGAGCTCAACAAATATTCACAGGCAAATGGGCTCGAGAGCCCCGTTATTGCGAAAGTAGAATTTTTCAACCCCGGTGGCAGCGTAAAGGACCGTATAGCACTGGCTATGATTGAGGATGCAGAGCAGAAAGGCATCCTGAAGCCAGGGGCAACCATCATCGAACCCACTAGCGGAAATACAGGTGTAGGACTGGCACTGGTATCTGCCGTCAAAGGCTACCACCTAATCCTTACCATGCCTGAAACCATGAGTGTAGAACGCCGCAACCTTGTGAAAGCCTACGGCGCCGAGGTTCGCCTCACTTCTGGCAAAGACGGCATGCCAGGTGCCATCCGTGCTGCCGAAGAGCTCCGCGATGCCATCCCAGGCTCCGTCATCCTGCAACAGTTCGAGAACGCCGCCAACCCGGCAAAGCACTATGCCACCACGGGCCCGGAAATCTGGCGTGACACCGACGGCAAGGTTGACATCTTCATCGGCGGTGTAGGCACCGGCGGCACTATCAGCGGCGTGGGCAAATACCTGAAGGAGCAGAATCCCAGTGTGAAGATTATTGCCGTGGAACCCAAATCATCACCCGTGCTCAATGGCGGGCAGAGCGGTCCTCACAAGATTCAGGGAATTGGCGCCGGTTTCATCCCCAAGACCTACGACGCCCAAGTGATTGACGAGGTATTCGACGTAGAGAACGACGAGGCCATCCGCACTGGCCGTGAAGTAGCCCAGCAAGAGGGTCTGTTAGTAGGCATCAGCGCAGGCGCTGCCATCTATGCGGCCATTCAGGTTGCCAAACGTCCAGAGAACAAGGGGAAGAGGATTGTTGTTCTGTTGCCCGATACTGGCGAGCGTTACCTCTCTACCGTATTGTACGCTTTCGAGGATTACCCTCTATAATCAGCCACTGAACACTTCTTTTTACAAAGCGAAAGTCGTAACCACAGTTTTGTGGCTACGACTTTTCCTGTAATGGCGACTTTTTGTACTTTTTTAAGCAAATTTCTCATTTCACTTTTTTCATATCTCACGGGAAATTCGTACCTTTGCACCATTATTGCGAAACCATTTAAAATGACAGACGAACAAATGCAAGAAAACAACTATTCCGCGAGTAACATTCAAGTGCTCGAGGGACTTGAGGCCGTGCGCAAACGCCCGGCCATGTATATTGGAGACATCAGCGAAAAAGGTCTGCACCACTTGGTGAACGAGACGGTCGATAACTCTATCGACGAAGCCATGGCAGGCTACTGCACACACATCGAAGTAACCATTAATGAGGACAATTCCATAACCGTTCAGGACAATGGCCGCGGTATTCCCGTGGATGAGCATGAGAAGATGCACAAGTCAGCCCTTGAGGTTGTCATGACCGTGCTACATGCCGGTGGTAAGTTCGACAAGGGTTCCTATAAGGTTTCGGGCGGTCTTCACGGCGTGGGCGTAAGCTGCGTGAACGCGCTCTCCACCCACATGATGTCGCAGGTATTCCGCAATGGACACATCTACCAGCAGGAGTACGAAAAGGGCAAGCCCCTCTACGATGTGAAGATAGTTGGCGACACCGACCGCACAGGTACACGCCAGCAGTTCTGGCCTGACGGCACCATCTTCACCACTACAGAGTACAAATACGACATCATAGCCCGCCGTATGCGTGAACTGGCCTACTTGAATGCTGGCATCACCATCACGCTCAGCGATTTGCGTCCCGATGAGGAAGGCAACATACGCCAGCCCGAAGTGTTCCACGCCAAGGATGGTTTGAAGGAGTTTGTGCGCTACGTTGACCGTCACCGCACGCATCTGGTTGATGACGTCATCTACCTGAAAACCGAGAAGCAAGGCATCCCCATTGAGGTCGCTGTGATGTACAACACAGACTACTCTGAGAACATCCACTCCTACGTCAACAACATCAACACCATCGAAGGCGGTACGCATCTGGCAGGTTTCCGTGCTGCACTCACCCGTACCCTGAAGAAATACGCCGATACCGACCCGCAGATTTCCAAGCAGATAGAGAAGGCGAAGATAGAGATTGCCCCCGAGGACTTCCGCGAAGGACTGACGGCCGTCATCAGCATCAAAGTGGCCGAGCCGCAGTTCGAAGGACAGACCAAGACGAAGTTAGGCAACTCGGAAGTTGCCGGCGCCGTGCAGCAGGCTGTAGGCGAGGCACTGAGCAATTACCTGGAGGAACACCCGAAGGAGGCCAAGATGATTTGCGACAAGGTGGTGCTGGCAGCCACGGCACGTATCGCGGCACGCAAGGCTCGCGAGAGCGTTCAGCGCAAGAACCCCATGACGGGTGGCGGACTGCCCGGCAAGCTGGCCGACTGCTCCAACAAAGATCCGAAGGACTGCGAGATATTCCTCGTCGAGGGTGATTCGGCCGGCGGTAGTGCCAAGCAAGGCCGCGACCGTCACTTTCAGGCCATCCTGCCGTTGCGCGGTAAGATTCTGAACGTTGAGAAGGTACAGTGGCACCGCGTGTTTGAGGCTGAGTCGGTCATGAACATCATCCAGTCCATCGGCGTGCGCTTCGGCGTAGAGGGCGAGGGCGACCGTGAGGCTAACATCGACAAGCTACGTTACGACAAGATCATCATCATGACCGATGCCGATGTCGATGGTTCTCACATCGACACCCTCATCATGACGCTCTTCTACCGCTTCATGCCCCAGGTCATTCAGGGTGGACACCTCTACATTGCCACTCCCCCGCTCTACAAGTGTACCTACAAGAAGTTCTCGGAGTACTGCTACACCGAGCAGCAGCGTCAGGCTTTCATCGACAAATACGTGGCTGGCGACGAGAACGCCACAGCCCTGCACACGCAGCGCTACAAAGGTCTGGGTGAGATGAACCCCGAGCAGCTGTGGGAGACCACCATGAACCCCGAGAACCGTCTGCTGAAGCAGGTGACCATCGAGAATGCGGCCGAGGCCGACGAGATATTCTCCATGCTGATGGGCGACGACGTGGAGCCGCGCCGGGAGTTCATTGAGAAAAATGCTACCTACGCAAATATCGACGCATAGAGTATCCTCTCAAGTTGAGGAAACCACAAGGGGCCTGAACGTTACTCGTCCAGGCCCCTTATTATATACCTATTTAGCAGTTTCCCTTATAATCCGAATCGGTATCCAAGCGTCAGCCAGAAAGCGTTAGTACTCCAGTTCGGGTCAAGGTTCGCAATGTTGCAGAGATCAGTCAGACCAATGTTGTAACGCGCATCCAGCACAACGCCACAATACTCATAAGAAAGGCCAACGGGAATGGAGAAATTCACCTTCTTGAACGCATTACTGACATCTTCGGAGGCACCAGCCACTTTCTCACTCGCACTAAGCACGACACCCAACTGCAAACCCGTTTTAACGGCAAGTCCTTTCACCAGGTAGAAATTCTCTACTGCCGTGAAATTTAGCAGGTTGAACCGAAATGCCGGATTATCCTCAATATCGTATTTGCACCCTTCGTGGGAATACCACACCCCGACTGCCGTTGACAATCGCCGTATATAGTGGTAATCTACTTCAGCACCAGCCACGAAGCCTATTTTGCGCTTAGACTTTGCTACTTTCATGTCGTCACCATAGAAATTAGCATACCACACGTCCATTCCCGACATATTCGACGAGTTAAAACCTACATGTGGCGTGACAGACCACGTTGGAGCCCAGTCAGTCTGGGCCGTTGCCGTAAAAGGCAAGAAAACAAAAAAGGAAAAGAGCAAAAGAGCCTTTACCGTCATCATTCTTTTCATCTGGTAATAATGTTTTTTTTTTGAAGAACGGCGATGCCTGTTTTTTATTGCACCCACGCACCACTATTTTTCTCCCTTCCATGTGATAAAATCCCCAAAAAATGAAAGAGATTTTAAAACTTTTGGCAATTCGGAAATAATGTCGTACCTTTGCACCTTAATTATATAGGAAAAAGAAGAAGACATGGCAGTAATTCTGCATATTGAGACGAGTACCAACGTATGCTCAGTAGCCGTTTCCGAAGACGGCCAGTGCATATTTGAACAGACGGAGCGAGGTGGCATGAGCCATGCCGAGAAACTGGGCACGATGGTGGATGAAGCGCTGTCGTTTACCGACAATCACGCCATTCCTTTTGATGCCGTTGCCGTGAGTTGCGGTCCCGGTTCCTATACCGGCCTGCGCATTGGCGTATCAATGGCGAAAGGCGTCTGCTACGGTCGCGACCTGAAACTTATCAGCATACCGACATTGGAACTGCTGTGCGTACCTCCCCTGTTAGGCGAGAAGATACCTGATGAGGCATCCCTACTCTGCCCCATGCTCGATGCCCGCCGCATGGAGGTCTATGCCGGCCTTTACAGCCGCGCCCTGAAACCCGTTCGTCCCATTCAAGCCGACGTGGTCACTTCCGAAACCTATCAGGAATGGCTTGACAAAGGCCCCGTTTATTTCTTCGGCAATGGCGCAGCAAAATGCATGGACGTCATCAACCATCCCAATGCCCGTCTGATAGAAGACGTTGAGCCGCTGGCCAAGTGGATGATGCCGCTGGCAGAGCGCCGCTTCCTCAACGGGCAGTTTGAGGACGTGGCCTATTTCGAGCCGTTCTACCTGAAGGACTTTGTGGCAAAGCAGCCACGAAAGCTTTTGTAACCCACTAATAAACAGTAAATCGAAAATAAGTAAATCGTAAATTTTACAACGTGAATATACAAGGATTAGACTACAACACCCAACGCGACAAACTGATTATGTCGGAATACGGCCGTGAGGTGCAGAAGATGGTGGAACACGCCGCTTCTCTCCCCACGAAGGAAGAGCGCCAGCTGGCTGCAGAGACCATTATCCACCTGATGGAGAGCAAGAACCCGCAAGTTCGCGAGAGCGTCGACTACGAGCAGACGCTGTGGGACCATCTCTACCTGATGAGCCACCGCGAACTGGACATCGACTGGCCGTTCGACGTGAGCGAGGCAGAGAAGATTCACAGCAAGCCGCAGCCCATGAAGCGAACTGCAGGCAGCGTAGCGCAAAACACGAAGTATCCGCGTCACTACGGTCAGCTGATTACCGAACTCTTTGAGAAGCTAAAGCAGATGCCTGCTGGTGATGAGCGCGACGAACTGGTACGCCTGACAGCCAACCAGATGAAGCGTGACCTCACCATTTGGGGACATGGCTCCATAGACGACGAGAAGGTTGCCGACGACCTGGCGCGCTATACGGATGGCATCATCCAGATAGACCTCAACACCTTCCGCTTCGACCGCGGCAACGGTGCCGTCAACAACGAGGGAAAGCGTGCCAAGCGCAAGAAATAGCAAATCTGATAATCCCTAAATCGTAAATCCGTAAATCGTAAATCCGTAAATCGTAAATAACACAGGTGTCAGCATTCATCATCGAGGGCGGTCATCCGCTGAAGGGAACCATCATTCCGCAGGGCGCGAAAAACGAGGCCCTGCAAGTCATTTGTGCCACGCTGCTGACCAGCGAGCCCATCACCATTGAGAACATCCCCGACATTCGCGACGTCAACAACCTGATTCAGTTGTTGAAGGATATCGGTGTGAAGGTCGTGGTCAACGGACCCGGAGCCTTGACATTCCAGGCCTCCGACCTCAACCTCGCCTATCTGGAGAGTGATGAGTTCGTTCGGAAATGTGCCGCGCTGCGTGGCAGCGTCCTGATGATTGGTCCGCTACTGGCCCGCATGGGCAAGGCCGTCATCACCAAACCCGGTGGTGACAAGATAGGGCGCCGTCGTCTTGACACTCACTTTCAGGGTTTCAAGGCCCTCGGTGCCAAGTTCCGCCATATTGAGGAACGTGGCGTATATGAAATCTACGCCAAGAGCCAAAAGCAACAAGTCAGCAGTCTGAAAGGCACCTATATGCTCCTCGACGAAGCCTCTGTGACAGGCACCGCCAACATTGTCATGGCCGCTGTCTTCGCCGAAGGCACAACAACGATATACAATGCCGCCTGCGAACCCTACGTGCAGCAGCTCTGCCGCATGCTCAACGCCATGGGCGCCCACATCGAGGGCATTGGCAGCAACCTGCTGACCATCCAAGGTGTCCGTCAGTTGCACAGCACCACCCACCGCATTCTGCCCGACATGATTGAAGTCGGGTCGTTCATCGGCATGGCAGCCATGGTAGGCGACGGCATCCGCATCAAGGACGTGGCACTCCAGCACCTCGGCATCATTCCCGAAGCCTTCCGCCGCCTGGGTGTGAAGATAGAGGTGGAAGGCGACGACCTCATCATCCCCCGGCAGAAGCATTACGTGGTCGATTCGTTCATCGACGGCACCATCATGACACTGGCCGACGCCCCCTGGCCAGGTCTGACGCCCGACCTGCTGTCGGTGCTCATTGTGGTGGCCACGCAGGCCCGAGGCTCGGTACTCATCCACCAGAAGATGTTCGAGAGCCGCCTGTTCTTCGTCGATAAACTCATCGACATGGGTGCCCAGATCATTCTCTGCGACCCCCACCGCGCCGTCATCGTAGGTCACGACCGCAAGCTGACACTCCGTGCCCAGCGCATGTCGAGCCCCGACATACGTGCCGGTATTGCCCTGCTCATTGCCGCCTTGAGTGCCAACGGCACCAGCCGCATTGACAACATAGAACAGATAGACCGTGGCTACGAGCACATTGAGGACCGCCTGAATGCGCTGGGAGCAAAGATTGTAAGGAGGAAGGAGTAAGCATTAAGCATTCATGATTCGCAAGGAAGACTGCTACAAGATAGGGCGCATCGGCAAGGCGCACGGTGTACGGGGCGAGCTATCGTTCCTGTTTACCGACGATGTCTTCGACCGCGCCGATGCCGAATACCTCATTCTGGAGGTTGACGGCATCCTGGTACCCTTCTTCATGGAGGAATACCGCTTCCGCAGCGACTCACTGGCACTGGTGAAGTTCTGCGACATCGACACCCAGCAGCGAGCCTCCGAACTAACCAACTGCGACGTCTGGTTTCTCCGTTCCCTGACCCCCGACGACGAGGAGCCTACCCTCGCCGGTCTCGTAGGTTTTGAGATTGTCGAGGCTGGCACCGGCAAATCCGTAGGCCACATTGCCGCCATTGACGACACGACAGCCAACTTGCTCTTCGAACTGGAGGATGGCACGCTCATCCCCGCCAACGATGAGCTTATTACCGACATCGACACTTCCGGCAAAAGAATCATCATGAGCATCCCAGAGGGGCTCCTTGCTCTTTAGCTAAATAACCAATGAAGAAATGAAAAAGAAACAGATATGCATCCTCGGTTCCACCGGTTCCATCGGCACACAGGCCCTTCAGGTCATTGAAGAGCACTCCGACCTGTACGAAGTATATGCCCTGACGGCAAACAACCGTGTGGAACAGCTGGCCGAGCAGGCCCGTCGGTTCCGCCCCGCCGCCGTAGTCATTGCCAATGAGCAGCACTACGACCGGCTGAAGCAGTTGCTTGACGACCAGCCCGACATCAAGGTATATGCCGGCGCACAAGCCCTTGACGAGATTGTGGAGGCCGACCCCATCGACATGGTGCTTACCGCCATGGTGGGTTTCGCTGGTCTCTCGCCCACCATCCATGCCATCCGTTCCCATAAGGCCATTGCCCTGGCCAACAAGGAGACGCTGGTGGTGGCTGGCGAGCTGATATGCCAGTTGGCAGCCGAATACCACGTACCCATTCTGCCCGTCGATAGCGAGCACTCCGCCATTTTCCAGAGCATCGTAGGCGAAGACCATAGCCCCATCGAGAAGATTCTGCTCACAGCCTCCGGCGGTCCGTTCCGCAAGCTGACGATGGAGCAGTTGCAGACAGTCACCAAGGCCGATGCCCTGCGCCACCCGACGTGGGACATGGGCGCAAAAATCACCATCGACTCCGCCACCATGATGAACAAAGGCTTCGAGGTCATCGAGGCGAAGTGGCTCTTCGGTGTCGATGCCCGTCAGATTCAGGTCCTCGTCCATCCGCAGAGCATCGTCCACTCCGCCGTGCAGTTCCAGGACGGTGCCGTGAAGGCGCAGCTCGGCGTACCCGACATGCGGCTGCCCATCCAGTACGCCTTCTCCTTCCCCCAGCGCCTGCCGCTCAGCGGCGACCGTCTCGACCTGTTCCGCCAACCGCTGGAGTTCTTCGAGCCCGACCTGGGGAAGTTCCACTGCCTGGCACTGGCTTTTGCAGCCATTGCACGCGGCGGCAACATGCCCTGCATCGTCAACGCTGCCAACGAGGTGGTCAACCGCGCCTTCCTCGAGGACCGCTGCCGATTCCTGCAGATGGGTGAAGTCATTGAGCAGACCATGAACAAGGTCTCGTTCGACAAGAACCCGACCTACGAGACCTACGTCGAGACCGACCGCGAGGCACGTCGCATAGCTGCAGAACTAATAAATCCGTAAATCGAAAATCCGTAAATCGTAAATTATAATTATAATAAGGTGGAAGTATTTATCATTAGAGTATTACAGTTCATGTTGGCCATTTCCATCCTTGTGCTGCTGCACGAGGGAGGCCACTTTTTCTTCGCCAAGCTCTTTGGCGTCCGCGTAGAGAAGTTCTACCTGTTCTTCGACCCCAGCATCTGGAAGTGGAAGGGCAGCCTGTTTAAGTTCAAACCCAAGAACAGCGACACACAGTACGGCATCGGCTGGCTGCCACTGGGCGGCTACTGCAAGATAGCCGGTATGATTGACGAGAGTTTCGACAAGGAACAGATGAAACAGCCCGTACAGCCGTGGGAGTTCCGTTCGAAACCCGCCTGGCAACGACTGCTCATCATGATTGGCGGCGTGCTGGTCAACTTCCTGCTCGCCCTGTTCATCTACTCCATGGTGCTCTTCTGGTGGGGCGACAGCTACATCCCCACGCAGAACATGACTCACGGCATGAAGTTCAATTCCGAGGCCAAGGCCCTGGGCTTCCAGGACGGCGACATCCTCGTCAGCGCCGACGGCAAGGAGTTCAAGGACTACAACGCCGACCTGTTCCGTCAACTGTCAGAGGCACACCAGGTCACCGTCAGACGCAACGGCCAGACAGCCACCGTCACACTGCCCGGCGACCTGAACATGCTGAACATGATCAAGGCTGAGCCCCGCTTTGTTGAAGCCCTCATCCCCATGGACATTGACAGCGTCATGCCAGGGTCACCCGCCGAGAAGGCCGGACTGACCGTCGGCGACAAGATACTGAGCGTGAATGGTCATGCCGTAGCCGACCAAAACGACTTCAAGAACGAGCTGGCCGTGCTCAAGGACGTCATGCTGGCTGCCGAGAGCAATGCAGAAAAGGAGAAAGCCCGCACGGCAGACATCGTCTTTCAGAAGCCGCAGACTGGCGGTCTGCAGGCACAAGCCACGCCCGACACCGCCCGCGTGCTGCTGAATGCTGATGCCGACGGCAACCTCTCGTTAGGCATCATCAGCTACAAGGCCCTTGCCGCCTACCAGCCCGTCACCATCAAGTACGGGTTCTTCGAGAGCTTCCCCGCAGGCATCAAGTACGGCTGGCACGTGCTGGCATCCTACGTAGAAGACCTGAAGTACGTCTTCACCGCCGAGGGAGCAAAGTCGCTGGGCGGCTTCGGAGCCATCGGAAGCCTCTTCCCCGCCACGTGGGACTGGCACCGCTTCTGGGAGATGACGGCGTTCCTCAGCATCATCCTCGCCTTCATGAACATCCTGCCCATTCCCGCCCTCGACGGCGGCCACGTGCTGTTCCTCCTCTACGAGATGATTACGCGTCGCAAGCCTTCCGAGGACTTCCTCGTCAAGGCGGAGTACGTCGGGTTTGGCCTGCTCATCCTGCTCATGGTTGTCGCGAACCTCAACGACATTCTACGCTGGCTGGGATATATGTAATTGAAAATTCCCCTTAACAAATACCTTCCGAAAAGTTTGGGGATTATCCCTAATAAAAGAAGATGGCTGAAGATAACAGTTCCTCAGCCATCATTTCTTTCACATTATATACAGAGCTCACTATCCCCTCTGATTTCTATTTTTCTCTTAGTTCCTTCATATTTTATTCGTTTTAAGTTTGTTATTTCGTATTTAATTTGAAATTTTGCCGATAGAATCACTAATAACAAATAATTATGAATGCGACAATTGACATCAGCTACAATCAAATAATGTTTCTTCTCGAACAGCTTCCCAAGCGTTCGCAGTTGAAAATCGGCAAAGCTTTAACTCGCCAAAATATCCGTGCAGAGCTGAATCATTTTTTAGATGCATTCCGTACTGACGAGATTTCCGAAGAGGATATTCTAACTAAAGTAAAAGCCGTAAGACGCAAGCGTTATGCCAAGAAAGACTAAACTGCGTGTCATCGTTGATTGATGCAAAAGCCAACTACCTAATCACTGGTGACCAGGACTTACTAGTTCTGCAGAAGGTAGCAACGTGCCGCATTGTAGATGTAGCAACATTTGAGCGCGAAGTGTTGTAAATTATACGTCAGTTCGGGATAAGAAAGTTGCATAAAAAGTTGGTAATCTGAGATATTTTTTGTACCTTTATATCTGAATTCCAATCACTTATAAAGTAAAACAAAAGAATAAACTCATGATTACCGACT